>Ga0208826_1000325_pt1 | contig 52259 bp, 46 predicted proteins | sample AD_UKC115_MetaG_FD_184451 | JGI IMG/M metagenome (GOLD analysis project Ga0208826, IMG submission 184451) | Active sludge microbial communities of municipal wastewater-treating anaerobic digesters from Hong Kong - AD_UKC115_MetaG (SPAdes)... | ecosystem: Engineered > Bioreactor > Anaerobic >... | reverse complement strand
GAAACCGCATTGCGGCGCCTGCGGCGAACCTTTCATGAACAGCACGACGGGGTTGTCGTGCAGCAGGGTTTCGATGCGGGTGCGGGTGGCGGTATCGAGCGACATGGGCGGTTCCGGAAAAATATCGGGATGGCGAATTGTCGCCGATGTGGGGGCCGCGCGTGCATTTCTCAAGCCTGTGGCGAATTGCCCCAGCGCAACGCGCGGCATCGCGGGCAACTTTAGCGCAACGATAACGCCCGTCGTGCGACCGGTACGATGGCCGTGGTCCACTGCGCATACGCCTCGCCATTCGGGTGCAACCCATCCGCGACGGTGAGCTCGGCATCGCGGCGCGACAAGGCCGTCACGTCGACGTAATGCGCGCACAACGCTTGCGCGATGTTCGCCTTCGCCGTATTGAAGGCATCGATCTCGCGCGCAATCCGTGCGACGTCGCGACCGCTTTCATGGCCAAAACGAGTCACGCCCCAATCGGGAATCGAGACGACCACGACGCGCTCGGGCCGTCCGCCCGCCAGCTCGATCGCGCGGACGAGCAGCGCACGGAATTCATCGCGATAGTTCGCCAACGTTCGCCCGCGATATTGGTTGTTGACGCCAATCAGCAAAGTGACGAGTGCGTAAGGCGGGTGGAACGCGTGCTGCGTCATGGCCGCGGCGAGTTCGTCCGTGGTCCAGCCGGTGCGGGCGAGGATTTCCACCGTCGCCATATCGAGCGCGTGGGCAAGTCGAACGGGCCAGCGCTCGGCGTCGTCGACGCCTTCGCCGATGGTGTACGAATCGCCAAGAGCGAGCAGGGCGGTCATGCCGGCACTGCGGGAACGTTCAGGCAACCTGACGTTGTGGCGTCGCTTCGGCCATGCGCGCAAGCACGCGCTCGATGCGCGCGAACACCTCGCGCATTTGCGTCGCGAGCGGCAACAGGGTGATGCGGAAATGATTGCGCGGCACACAGTTGAAGCCGCGTCCGGGCACGATCAACACGCTTTCGCTTTCGAGCAGATCGAGGGCGAAGGTTTCATCGTCGAACTGCGGCAGGCGCTCGACGCACACGCTGGGGAACGCATACATCGCCCCCTTGGGCGCGACGAGATCGAGATATCGACTTGTCGCGCAAGCGTCGATCACCGCCCGGCGCGTCTCGTACAGACGGCCGCCCGGCGCCACGAGTTGCGCGATCGTCTGCGGGCCTTCGAGCGAGGGCGCGATCGCGTGCTGGCCGGCGACGTTCGCGCACAGGCGCAGGGAGGCGAGCAAATCGAGCGCCGCCTCGAGTGGTGCGATGGCCGCACGGGCGCCGGTCAGCGACAACCAGCCGACGCGATAACCGCAGGCGCGCTGCACTTTCGACAAGCCATCGAAACTCAGGCACGGCACCTCGCCGGCGAGTTTCGCCAGCGGCGTGAATTCGGCATGGTCGTAGACGATTTCGTCGTAGATTTCGTCCGACAACAGCACGAGGCCGTGTTTGTCGGCGAGGTGCACGATTTGTTCCAACAACGCGCGCGGATAAATCGCGCCGGTCGGATTGTTCGGATTGACCAGTACGATCGCGCGCGTGCGCTGGGTGATCAGCGCTTCGATTTCGGCCGCATCGGGCGTGTGCTCGCGCTCGGCCGGGCAGGCGTAGTAGACGGGCCTGCCGCCGTTGAGCGTCGTCGCTGCGCTCCACAGCGGATAGTCCGGGCTCGGCAGCAGCACTTCGTCGCCCTCGTCGAGCAGCGCGCGCAGGGCGAGATCGATCAGCTCGCTGACGCCGTTGCCGATGAAGACGCGATCCACATGCGCCTGTGCGATGCCGTTCGCGTGTTGATGCGCGACGATCGCCTCGCGTGCTTCGACGAGGCCTTTCTGATGGCAGTACGCTTCGCTCGACACGAGGTTGTGTTCGATGGCGGCGCGTACGTGGTCGGGCACGGTGAAACCGAATACGGAGGGATTGCCGATGTTGAGCTTGGCGATCTGGCGACCGCCGGCTTCGAGTTCGAGTGCGCGCCGGGCGAGCGCGCCGCGGATGTCATAACGCACGTTTTCCAGCCGTGCGCCGGTGCGCACGGGACGGGGGACTCGACTCGATTCGACTTGCATCGACATGGCAACCGCAATTTGTGGGGGCGTGGGAAGTTGAACGCATCATCCTAGCCGAACAAGGCTTGAATTCAAGCATTTTGCGGGCACGCAGGGTGGGGCAGGTAGAATCGGCGAATGCGTCTCGACGACAAAATTCAGAACATGCTCGGTACGATCGGCTGGCGCTGCGATACGCCGATTCCAATCGATGTGCCGAACGACGCGCGCATCGCACGCGTGATCGCCCAACACCGCAACGGCTATGTGCTCGGCGATGGCGAGAGCGAGTTCGTCGCGCAGCCTGCGCCGCGATTTCTGCGCCGCAACGCCGATCCCGCGCTGCGGCCGGCGGTCGGCGACTTCGTTGCGATCGATGCGGCCACGCCCGTCGTCATCCACACCGTGTTGCCGCGTCGAACCACGTTGGCGCGCGCCGCGGCGGGCGAGCGCTATGCGCGTCAGATCATCGCCACCAACATCGATACGGCGCTCGTGTTGATGGGCCTCGACGGCGACTTCAATCCGCGCCGCATCGAGCGCTATCTGTTGCTGATTGCCGGCAGCGGGGTCGCGCCGGTCATCGTGTTGACCAAAGCCGACCTTGTCCTCGACCCGGCGCGGCAGGCCGACATCGCCGCACTGCGCGCACAACTGCCGGACGACACCGAAGTGCATACGCTCAACGTCAAGGATGCGCTGGCCGTTGCCCCGCTGCTGCGCCATCTGCAACGCGGCGACAGCGCCGTGCTGCTCGGCTCCAGTGGCGCGGGCAAGTCGACCCTGACCAATACCCTTCTCGGTCGCGAGCGACAGGCCACCGGTGCGGTGCGCGAGCACGACAGCCGCGGTCGCCACACGACCACGCATCGTGCCTTGATCCGGCTGCCCAGCGGCGGTTGCCTGATCGACACGCCGGGCATGCGCGAATTGAAGCTCACCGGCGAGGAAGACCTCGCCGAGGCGAGTTTCGAGGATATCGAATCGCTTGCGCTGGAATGCCGCTTCGGCGATTGCGCGCACGCCGCCGAGCCCGGCTGTGCAGTGCGCGCTGCGCTCGACTCGGGCGCCCTCGATGCGGCACGCTGGGAAAACTATCGCAAGTTGCGCGACGAACTCGGTGCCGCCAACGAATCGCTCGCCGTACAACTCGAACGCAAGGCCGGGGCGAAAACGCTCGCGCGTGCGCTCGGCAAGCGGTTGGTCGACAAATACGGGCGACGTTAAACGGGCGGTGGGGTCAGCGCATGCGCCGCGATTTTGCGCCATGGATAAGATCCAGAAACAATCCGAACTATCCACGCAGGCCAGTACGCACCAAAGCCAAACTGCATACCGTTGCCGGACAGCACATGAAAACCATCGGCACTGAATCAGGTCGCGTCAAAGCCCACTTCCGCGAGCTTCGCGTCAAGCATGCCGCTTGATATTGTTCAAGGGCCCGATCAAATAGTGGCGTCGGGGAGTCTGATTGGCTCCGTTTTGGCATTGGCAGGGTCTCCGACGACGCTGTGCTATATTCGATGAGAGTCAACAAAGACGCGGTGTGCAAGGCGTCGTCTCGGGGAAAACAGCATGTCGTCGAACAACACCAACGCGCCGTCGAACAAAGCCGACGATCTCAAGAAAGCCGCTCTGGAGTATCACCGCACGCTGCCGTACGGCAAGATCAAGGTGGCGCCAACCAAACCGATGGTGACCCAGCGCGACTTGTCGCTGGCGTATTCGCCCGGTGTCGCGGCGGCCTGCGAGGCCATCGTTGCCGATCCTGCGGAAGTGTCCAAAGTCACCGCGCGCGGCAATCTCGTCGCCGTGATCACGAATGGCACCGCCGTGCTGGGCCTGGGCGCGATCGGCCCGCTGGCAGCCAAGCCGGTGATGGAAGGCAAGGGCGTGTTGTTCCAGAAATTCGCCGGCATCGATGTGTTCGACATCGAAATCGACGAACGCGATCCGGACAAGATCGTCGATATCGTCGCCGCACTCGAACCGACCTTCGGCGGCATCAATCTCGAAGACATCAAGGCGCCGGAGTGTTTCGAGATCGAGCGCAAGTTGCGCGAGCGCGTGAAGATTCCGGTGTTCCACGACGACCAGCACGGCACCGCGATCATCGTCGGCGTCGCCGTGATCAACGCGCTGCACATCATCGGCAAGAAGATCGGCGAGGTGAAGCTCGCCGCCTCGGGCGCGGGCGCGGCCGGCATCGCCTGCCTCGACATGCTCGTGCGCCTCGGCGTCAAGCCGGAGAACATCCTCGTCAACGACAAGGACGGCGTGCTCTACCAGGGCCGGCCCGGCCTGTGCGGCGAACTCGAACGCTACGCGCGCGCCACGAATGCCCGCACGCTCGCCGACATCGTCGTCGGTGCCGACGTGTTTCTCGGCGTCTCCGCGGGTGGCGTGCTCACGCAAGACATGGTCAAGACGATGGCCGACCGGCCCGTCATTCTCGCGCTGGCCAATCCAACGCCCGAGATTCTCCCGGAGCTGGCCAAAGCCGTGCGTCCCGACGCGATCATCGCAACCGGGCGCTCCGACTATCCGAATCAGGTCAACAATGCTTTGTGTTTTCCGTACATTTTTCGCGGTGCGCTCGACGTCGGTGCCACCACGATCAATGCCGAGATGGAAGTGGCCAGCGTGCATGCGATCGCCGAGCTTGCGCGGCGCGAAACCTCCGATGTCGCCGAACGCGCCTACAGCCTTGGCGACAATCATCTGACCTTCGGCCCGGAATATCTGATTCCGCAGCCGTTCGATCCGCGCCTGCTCGTCTCGGTGGCGCCCGCGGTGGCGCGCGCGGCGATGGAATCGGGCGTGGCCACGCAGCCGATCACCGACCTGCGCGGCTACACGGAAAAGCTTTCGCAGTTCGTGTTCCGCACGACGACGCTGATGAAGCCGTTGTTCGAGCGCGCACGCGCCGACGTCAAACGTATCGTCTTCGCCGAGGGCGAAGAGGACACGGTGCTGCGCGCGGTGCAGACCATCGTCGACGAAGGTCTGGCAAAACCGATCCTGGTCGGTCGCCCGGCAGTGATCGAAAAGCGCATCCAGCGCCTTGGCCTGCGCATCCGCGCGGGCGAGCATTTCGCGCTGACCAACGTCGACGACGATCCGCGCTACGACGAGTACTGGAACTATTACCACAAGCTCAACGCGCGCCGCGGCACGACCCCGGCGCTGGCCAAGGCGATGATCCGCACGCGCGTGACCCTGATCGCGGCGATCATGGTCGCGCGCGGCGAGGCCGACGGCCTGATCACCGGCCTCGTCGGCACCTATCAGTCCAAGCTCAATTACATCCGCAGCGTGCTGCCGCTCGATCCGGATGTGTGCGCGCCGGCGGCGATGACCTGCGTGCAGAACGACCGCGGCGCGTTCTTCTTCATCGACACGCACGTGCAGCCCGACCCGACGGCCGAACAACTCGCCGAGGCGACGCTGCAGGGCGTGATTCGCCTGAAGATGTTCGGCATCAAGCCGCGCGTGGCGTTGCTGTCGCACTCGAACTTCGGCGGCCATTCGACACCAAGCTCGCAGAAGATGCGCCGCGTCCTCGAACTCGTGCGCGCGGCCGATCCGAATCTCGAAATCGATGGCGAAATGCAGGCCGACACCGCGCTCAACGATGCCGTGCGCCAGCGCATCTTCCCCGAATCGACGCTGACCGGCACCGCCAACGTCTTCGTCTGTCCGAACATGGACGCGGCCAACATCGCCTACAACCTGGTGCGCCAGTTGACCGAGGGCGTGGCGATCGGGCCGATCCTGATGGGCATCTCCAAGCCCGCGCACATCCTCACCCCGGTCTCGACCGTGCGCCGTGTGGTCAACATGACCGCGGTGGCCTGTGTCGAGGCGCAGATCCGCGCGCAGCTCGAAAACGCGCAGTCGGGCAGGCCGGGGTAACCGGTATTTCCCGCGCAGTCGTCGACGCCTTCCGGAGAATCGCCATGCACTGCAAATACAAATTCGCCGCGATCGCAACGGTCGCGCTGACGTGCCTTGCGCCGGCATCGCGTGCGGACGAAACAGCGAAGATCCAGCGCCAGGTCTTGCTCAAGAACGACCTCGGCATCGCCGGCCACGAAGGCGTGATGGTGCGCGTGGAAATTCCGCCCGGCGCGGCCGAGGGCTACCACACGCATCCGGCCGACGTGTTCGCGTTCCTGCTCGAGGGCGAAGTCGTGCAGGAGCTTGCCGGCAAACCGACGGTCACGCTCAAGGCCGGCGACGTGTTCCACGTGCCGGCAGGCGTCGTGCATCAGGCGACCAACACGGGCAGCGTGCCGGCGAAGGTCGCGGTCGTGTTCGTCGCCGAGAAGGGCAAGCCGCTGACCACGCCGATCAAATAGCGCGCGTCGATATCGCCCCGCCGCCGCGCGACGGCGCCGCTCAGCGCTTGTCGGCAACGGCGATGTAACCGGCGATCGGGCTATCCGCTTCGAGGCGCAGCACGATGTCCTCGAACCTGCAATCAGCGAAACAAGCGTTGCGGCACAGGCTCGCGATCGACGCGCGCGAGTGCGCGTAACGCCCGCTCGCGCGCAGTTGCAGTTCGCCTTCCGCGGCCTGTGCTTCTTCGCAGGAAAAGATCAATGTTCCGCCCGGGCGCAAGGCGCGGAACGCGGCGGGGATGAGTTCGGAAAGATCGCCGACATAGATGAACACGTCGCAGGCCGCGATGCAGTCGTAGCGCCCGGTCGGGGTGACGCGCAATTCCGCCAGCGCATCGCCTTGGCGCAACTCGCTATAGATGCCCAGCGGCATCGCCTGATCGAGCATACGCGCGGAAAGATCGACACCGACGAGATCGCCGTCGAGGCGACTCAGACACGCGCCGAGCAAGCCCGTGCCGCAACCGATATCGAGCAGATCGAGGCGACGATCCGGGTGACGCGCCAATACGAGGTCGGCGACGCGATGCGGCACGCGATACTGCAAGCGCCCGACCAGATGCTTCTCGAAGCGTTCGGCAAGCTCGTCGAACAAGTCGGCGACGCGCGCCGCCGGTTGCGTGGGCGGCGTTTCGCCTCGTGCGAGCGCTTCATGGAATCGAACGACGGCGTCGTTGGCGGAATCGGCTCGATCTGTCATGCGTCGGCCAATGTAGCACGGTAACTCGGGTCGAAACGGCATTCCGTCTCCCGCATGCGAGCGCGCGCCCGGATTCGACGGCCCGACACGGGAAGGATAAACTCGCGGCATCCGGCGGCGCTTTCCGCGAAATGTCGCAGCATGACCGCCGCCGCCGCGGACGAAGACGAGGGAGGGTACAGGCATGAACAAGCTCGACGACATTCTCAATCACGACATCGATCCCGCCGAGACGCGCGAGTGGGTCGATTCGATCGATGCCGTGATCGGCGCCGACGGCACCGAGCGCGCGCATTTCCTGCTTGAGAAAATGGTCGATACGACGCGTCGCGCGGGCGGCCATCTGCCCTTCCAGCCGACCACCGAATACATCAATACGATTCCGCCGCACATGGAGGCCAAGAGCCCCGGCGATGCGGAGATGGAATGGAAGATTCGCCGCCTGTTGCGCTGGAATGCGATGGCGATGGTCGTGCGCACGAACCGCAAACCGGGCGAGCTCGGCGGCCACATCGCCAGCTTCGCCTCCTCGGCCACGTTGTACGACGTGGGCTTCAACCATTTCTGGCGCGCGCCGAGCGAGAGCCATCCGGGCGACCTCATTTTCCATCAAGGCCATTCCAGCCCCGGCATCTATGCGCGCTCGTTTCTGGAGGGCCGCATCGGTGAGGATCAGATGGATCTGTTCCGCATGGAAGTCGCGGGCAAGGGGCGCGGCCTGTCCTCGTATCCGCATCCGTGGTTGATGCCCGACTACTGGCAGGTGCCGACCGTGTCGATGGGCCTGGGTCCGCTACAGGCGATCTATCAGGCGCACGTGATGCGCTATCTGGAAAACCGCGGCCTGCTGCCCAAGAGCGACCGCAAGGTATGGTGCTTCATCGGTGACGGCGAGTCGGACGAGCCGGAGACGCTCGGCGCGATCGCGCTCGCCGGTCGCGAGAAACTCGACAATCTCATTTTCGTCGTCAACTGCAACATGCAGCGTCTCGATGGCCCGGTGCGCGGCAACGGCAAGATCATCCAGGAACTCGAAGGCGTGTTCCGCGGCGGTGGCTGGAATGTGCTCAAGTTGATCTGGGGCAGCTACTGGGATCCGCTTCTGGCGCGCGACGGCAAGGGCGTGCTGCGCAAGCTGATGATGGAAACCGTCGATGGTGAATATCAGGCCTACAAGGCGTTCGGCGGCAAATTCACGCGCGAGAATTTCTTCGGCAAATATCCGGAAACGCTGGAGATGGTGCGCAGCCTGTCCGACGACGACATCTGGCGTCTCAACCGCGGTGGTCACGATCCGCACAAGGTCTACGCGGCGTATCACGAGGCAGTGAACACGCAAGGCATGCCCACCGTCATCCTCGCCAAGACGGTCAAGGGTTACGGCATGGGCCTGGGCAGCGGCGAAGCACAGAACCCGACGCACCAGCAGAAGAAGCTCACTGCGGATGCGGTGCGCGCGTTCCGCGACCGTTTCCAGATTCCGATTGCCGACGACCAACTCGACAACGTGCCCTACTACCACCCGGGCATGGATTCACCGGAAGTGAAATACATGCTGGAACGGCGCTCGGCGCTCGGCGGCTTTCTGCCGCAGCGCCGACGCAAGAGCAGCGTTGCCTTGCAGGCACCCAATCTTGCGTTCTACGAGCAGATCACCAAAGGCACCGGCGAGCGCGAAATTTCGACCACGATGGCCTTCGTGCGCGGCATCAACCTGTTGTTGCGCGACAAAGACTTAGGTCAGCGCGTCGTGCCCATCGTGGCCGATGAAGCACGCACGTTCGGCATGGAGGGCATGTTCCGCCAGATCGGCATCTACGCGCCGTTCGGCCAAAAATACCGGCCGCAAGATGCCGACCAACTCATGTACTACCGCGAGGATGTCAAAGGCCAGGTACTGCAGGAAGGCATCACCGAGCCGGGCGCAATGAGCGCATGGATGGCGGCGGCGTCGAGCTACTCCGTGAACAATGTGCCCTTGCTGCCGTTCTACATCTACTACTCGATGTTCGGATTCCAGCGCATCGGCGACCTGGCCTGGGCTGCCGGCGATCTGCGCTGCCGCGGCTTTCTCGTCGGCGGCACCGCCGGGCGCACCACGCTCAACGGCGAAGGCTTGCAGCACGAAGACGGCCACAGTCACCTGTTCGCGGGCAATGTGCCGAACTGCATCGCCTACGATCCGACTTTCTCCTACGAAGTCGCAGTCGTCATGCAGGACGGCATCCGCCGCATGATGGCCGAGCAGGAAGACGTCTACTACTACGTCACCGTGATGAACGAGAACTACACGCATCCGGACATGCCCGCCGGCGTCGAGGCGGACATCATCAAGGGCATGTACCTGCTGCGCGATGCCGGCAAGGCGAAGAAGAACGAGCCACGCGTGCAGTTGCTCGGCAGCGGCACGATTCTGCGCGAGGCGATCGCTGCCGCCGAATTGCTGGAAAAGGAATTCGGCGTCAGCGCCGACATCTGGAGCTGCCCGTCGTTCAGCGAACTGCGTCGCGACGGCTTCGACGTCGAGCGCTGGAACCGCCTGCACCCCGAAGGCAAGCCGCGCGTTGCGCATGTCACCGCCTGCCTGGCCGACCGAGCCGGCCCGGTGGTCGCCGCGACCGACTACGTGCGCGAATTTGCCGACCAGATTCGCGCCTTCATACCCGATGGGAAAAAGTATACCGTGCTCGGTTGCGACGGCTACGGCCGCTCGGACACGCGCGAGAACCTGCGTCGCTTCTTCGAGGTCGATCGCCACTACATCGCCCATGCGGCCATCGCGGCCCTCGCAGCCGAAGGCAAGATGAGCGCCAAGGACGTGACCCGCGCGATCAAGACCTGGAAAATCGACGCGGAAAAACCCAATCCGTTGGCGGTGTGAGGCGGCGCAGTCGAACGGGGGAGGTGGCTTTGCCATGACTCCCCGTCGGATCGCCGAGGCCTTTCTGCCACAGCGCGCGCACTACTGGTATGCGCGCTGCAAGCTCGCCAGCGATCCGCTGTACGCGGGCGTCGGTGCGGCGTTGCGCGGCACGACTGCACCGTTGCTCGACATCGGTTGCGGCCTCGGCCTGCTCGCGCATACCCTGCGCGATCAGGGTTTTGCGAGCGACTATCTCGGCATCGACAACGACGGGCGGAAGATCGTGGCCGCGCGTACCGCCGCGGCACGCGCGGGCCTGGACAAGGTGTATTTCGACGACGTCGATCTTGCCGCCGAACCATTTCCCTCGCATCGTGGCAGCGTGGTCGTGCTCGATGTGCTGCAATTTTTGCCGGAACGTGCCGCCAACGATCTTCTCGAACGCGCGGCGGACTGCGTCGTGTCGGGTGCTCGACTCGTCATTCGCAGCGGCCTCGACAATGCCGATGCGCGTACGCGCTTCACTCGCGCGGTCGATGTGTTTTCGCATTGTGTTGGCTGGATGAATGTCGCACCAAACCGTTATCCGACCCGATCGAAACTCGAATCGCGGCTCGCACGTCGTGGACTTCGCTCACGCTTCACCCCGTTGAAAGGGGCGTTGCCGTTCAACAATTGGCTGATCGTCGCCGAAAAAGCGTGAGGTCGGCGCGTGTCCTGCCACCCGCATGCGGCAGCGCTTGCCAGAAACGTGAACCGTAACCGGGCGCGATTCGACCAAGTCCGTTATGCTTGACGTCGACCTTGCGGGGGCTGGCAGACGATGACGGTGGCGCAGTGGCGCGCGGAATGGCTGGGTTGGAACGGTAGTACGTTGCGCTGGCGCGTGAGCGGTGATGCGAGCGGGTTACCATCCACCGAATTGACCCTCGATGGGGTCGTGTTTGCCCGTTTCGATGCCGCCGCCGTGGCCGAACGCTACTTCGAACTGGACTTCCCCTACTCGCCGAGCGGTCATGACGACTTGCGCTTCGGCTTGACGGCTGCCACCGGCGCCGAATCGCTCGACCTGCTGCCGGGCTGGAACGTGCGCCTGAGCACCCCGGCAACCTCGCCCATTTTTTCCCCCGACGTGTCACCTCGTCTTGCCGCGCTTGCCGGCACGCCGCGTCTGCCGCTCGCTTCGTTCGCGCAATTGCCGCGCGTCAGCGTGATCGTGCCGATCCACAATTCGCCGCAGTGCGTGCAGAACTGCATCGATTCGGTATTGCGTTGCTCGCCCCAGGCGCGCCTGATCCTGATCGACGACGCCAGCACCGACGCGCGCATCGCGCCGATTCTCGATGCGGCGGCAAAGCATTCGCAAGTACGCGTTCACCGCAACGCGCACAATCGCGGCTACACCGGCAGCGTCAATATCGGCATGCGCTTGGCCGGTGGCGACGATGTTGTTTTGCTCAATAGCGACACCGTCGTGGGTCCGCGCTGGCTGGCGGCGTTGAAGATCGCCGCCTATGGGGCAGAGGATATCGGCACCGTCACCGCCGTCTCCGACAATGCCGGCGCCTTCAGCGTGCCCGAACTCGAACGGCATTGCCCGATCCCGGCGGGGTGGTCGCTCGTACAGGCGCAGCGTGCCCTGCTGCAATACGCCGGCACGCGCTATCCGCGCCTGCCCACCGGCAACGGATTCTGTCTGTACGTCAAACGCGTGCTGATCGCGCGCATCGGGCCGCTGGACGAAGCTGCATTCCCGCAAGGCTACGGGGAAGAAAACGATTTCTGCCAACGCGCCGAGCGTGCCGGCTACCGCAACCTGATCGCCGGCAACGTGCTCGTGCATCACGAACGCAGCGCGAGCTTCGGCGACACCCGCCGTGCCGCGCTCGGTGCGCAAGGCATGGCGGTATTGCGCGAACGCTACCCCGACTACGAGCGTGACGTCGGTGCCGCGCTATGGAGTTTCGAGCGACGCACACTCGATTGGCGCGTGCGCCGCCTCTACGCCAACAGCGATCCCGCGCGCGGCATGCCGCCGCCGAAACCGCGCCTGCTGCTGGCCGCCGATCCGACCGATACCGGCACGGCCAAGCTGCTCGCTGCGCTGTCGCGCAATCAGGAGTGTTTTTTGCTGCGCAACGATGGTGATCGCGTCGGCCTGTATCGGCTCGAGGGCGCGACGTTTCACGCCGAGGACAACGTGACCTTGGGCAATGATGCCGACGCCCTCGCACGCGTGGAAATGCGCCTGCGCGAATGGCTTATCGGCTACGCAATCGAATCGGTGCACGCGCGCGGCAGTGCGGCGAGCGATCGCTGGCTTTCCACACTCGCCGCCGAGTTCGACATTCCGACGCTGTGATCGCCGCCGTGACGCACGCGACGTACTACTCGCGCCTACTTGATGACGCCCGGCAGGAACGATTGCCAGCGCAGGCCGCGCCGATGCGTGCCTACCCCAATACTCTCGCCGAGACTGCTGCCGGCATCGTCATTGGCTGTGGCGGCGCCGGCCGTCACGGTCGGTGCCGCCACGGCGACGACGGGTTTGTCGACGGGTGTTTTGCGCGTTGTCGGCGCTGTCGGCTGCACGGTGGCGGCAGCCACCGTTCGCTGCGCGGACGAACCGATGCCATCGGCATTGCAGGACAACGCCGGCGCGGAATACAAGCCGACTACGGCAGCCAAGACTGACAAAGTAACGTGAGCGATGAGACGTGTGGACATGGAATCACCAAGGTTCCGCGCGCGTGAGGATCGGGATGGTCGCATGCCTGCCCAGGCTGCGCCAGTGTCTTGGCAAAAATCAAAGCAGCAACCGTGCCATTGTAAAATTTCTTTTTCAATCAATGGCATTACGCAAAAATAGGCTGCGGCACGAGTGTCCGCTGCGGACACCCGGACAGACCGCGATCACGCAAATGTGCGCGCAGCGCATCGACGCGGCGCCACTCGGGCACGCGCCGCGATGCACTATCATCCGGCGCAGGTCGGTTGGAGAGTGCCATGAAACGCGTGACGGGAATCGGCGGAATCTTCTTCAAGGCGAAGGACCCCAAGGCCTTGAATGCGTGGTATCGCGACCACCTGGGTTTGGATGTCTCCCCATGGGGTGGGGCGGTTTTCGCGTGGGGCGGTGCCAACAGCCCGGCGGGCATGACGTTGTGGACACCGTTTGCCGAAAGCTCGAACAAGATGGACCCTGGCAATGCGCGTTTCATGGTGAATTTCCGGGTGGACGATCTCCTCGCCCTGCTCGATGCGCTCAAACGCGAAGGCTGTCAACTCGTGGGCGAACCGGAAATTTCCGAATATGGCAAATTCGGCTGGGTGTTGGATCCGGAAGGAAACAAAATCGAGCTATGGGAGCCGCCGGCGGGGCAGTGAGCGTTTCGCCACGTTCGTTCGTTTTTCTCCCCCACTACCGGAGCACCCATGCCACGCTATGTCGCCTTCCTGCGCGGCGTCAGTCCCATGAATGCGAAGATGCCCGAACTCAAGGCATGCTTTGAGGCCATCGGTTTTGGCGATGTGAAAACGGTGCTGTCCAGCGGCAATGTCGTCTTCGACGGCCCGCAACAATCCGAAGCGACGTTGATTGCCGCCATCACTGGCGGCATGACCCGGTATCTCGCCCGCAGCTTTCCCGTCGTGCTGCGCAGCAGCGCCCATCTGCGTGCGCTGCTCGATGCCGACCCATTTGCCGGTTTTCGTATTGCCGCCAACGCCAAGCGTGTGGTGACCTTTCTCGGCGAGCCGCACCGGCCAACAGCGCGACTTCCGATAGAGCACGATGGTGCGCGAATTCTTGCGCTGAAGGGGCGCGAAGCGTTCACGGCCTACGTGGCGAACGAGCGCGGCCCGGTGTTCATGACCTTGATCGAAAAGACGTTCGGCAAAGCCGTCACCACGCGCACGCTTGACACCGTGGCAAAGTGCGCGGTGGCATGACCTTGAAGCCAGTCAACCTGTTCCTGCGCGCCAGCGCATGTGCCGCGCGTTGCCGCGACTGAGTGTGCGATGGCCATTGAACCCGCCGCCTTGCTCGCCACGTTGTCCGCTGATCACGCGGTGTCGGGTGCCGAACTTGCACACAGGCTCGGCGTGACGCGCGCCGCCGTGTGGAAACAGATCGAGCATCTGCGCGCACTCGGCGCACCCATCGAGGCCCTCGGCGGACGCGGCTATCGACTCGCCTGGCCGTTGGAAATGCTCGATGCGGATCGCATTCGCAGTGCGCTGGACGGCGCAACGCGCAAGCGTCTGAGCGGGCTCGCAACGCATTGGCAAATCGATTCGACCAGCAGCGAATTGCAACGGCGTGCGACGTCCGCCAAGGGCGTCGAAGTCTGTCTTGCCGAAAGACAAAATGCCGGTCGCGGTCGACGCGGTCGTGTCTGGCAATCGCCACTCGGTGGCAATGTGTATCTCTCCTTGCTGCGTCGTTTCGAGGCAGGCATGGCCGCGATGTCCGGATTGAGCCTCGTCGTCGGCATTGCCGTCGTCGAAGCGCTGGGCGACTGCGGCGTTGCCGGCATCGGCCTCAAGTGGCCGAACGACGTGCTCGTCGATGGCCGCAAGCTCGCCGGCATTCTGGTCGAACTCGGTGGCGAATTCCTCGGCCCTTGCCATGCCGTGATCGGCATTGGCATCAATCTGCGGCTCCCGCAGGAAACGCGCGCGCAAATCGATCAACCCGCGATCGATGTGGCCAGTCTCGGTGGCGAGATGCCCTCGCGCAATCGACTTGCGGCGCGATTGATCGCGCGTCTCATCGAGGCGATCGATCGCTTCGAGGCGCAAGGTTTCGCCGCGTTCGTCGACACTTTCGCGCGTTACGATGCGCTGTCCGGTCGCGACGTGCGCGTGCTGGCCGCGAAGGCGGTGCAGGAAGGCGTTGCCTGCGGCGTCGATGCGCGCGGCGCGCTGATCGTCCGACACGGCAAGGCGACGACGCATTACGACAGCGCGGACGTGTCCGTGCGTGCCGCATGACTCTTCGATTTCGCTCAATCCACAACGAATGAAACTGCTGATCGACCTTGGCAACACTCGCCTCAAGTGCGCCCTATGGGATGGCATGCGGTTGCAACGCGGCGCCACGCTGACGCATGTTCGCGAAAACGAGCACGCACCCCACGTCGCTGCCGATGCGGATTTTTCTTCGCTGTGGCGCGACCTGCCCGAGATCGAATCGATCTGGATCGCCTCCGTCGCCGCGAGTTCGCTCGAGCAGACGCTCATGCAATCGTTGCGCGCCCGCTTTGCCGCACCCGTGCGCTACGCGCGCAGCCCGGCCATGGCCTGCGGCGTGCGCAATGCGTATTCGGCACCGGCGCGGCTGGGCATCGACCGTTTCCTCGGCCTCATCGCGGCGTATCACGAAGCGGGCGGCGCCGCCGTCGTCGCCAATTGCGGCACCGCGCTGGCGCTGGATGCGGTGGATGCCGACGGTCGCCACCTCGGTGGATTGATCGCGCCGGCGCCCGCACTGATGCGTCGCGCCCTGCTCGAACGCACCGCACGCCTTGGCGAACTGGCGCCCGCGCCGATCGCCGACTTCGCCGACAGCACGGCGGCGGCAGTGGAATCGGGCACCTGGCTCGCCGCGGTGGCGCTGGTCGAACGCTTCGCGCGCCGCGCGCAGGAGGCCATCGGCTGCGTGCCGACGTTGACGCTCTCCGGCGGCGGTGGCAAACGCCTGGCGGCGTTGCTCGAACTCGACCATCGCTACGAGGTCGATCTCGTCTTGCGCGGCCTCGCGCATTTCGCCGATGCCGGAGGAAAGTGACGAGCGCATCCGGCTGCTAGAATCGACAATTACTTTCTGCAAGTCGGCCTCGCCCGGATGTTCGTCCGCGTCCTATTTCTGATTCTGCTCGCACTCGACATCGGCGCTGCCTGCTGGCTCTATTTTGCGCCGCGCGCGCCGGTGGCTCCGGTGCCGGTTACCGATCCCGGGGTAGCCAAACTCGTTCTGCTCAGCGAGACCGATCGCGGCACGCCCGATGCCGCGACGCCATCGATGCCGCCCAAACCCGACATCGATCCGAAAACCGAAACCTGTTTGTCGATCGGCGCCTTCACCACGCAAGCCGATGTGCGCGCGGCGATGAAAGCATTGACGCCGTTTGTGGCCCGCATCCAGTTTCGCGAAACGCATGTCACCGAAGTGCGCGGCTATTGGGTTTACCTGCCGGCACCCGCCAGCCGCGAACGCGCCCTCGATCTCGCGCGCCAATTGTCGAGCAAGGGCATCAGCGATTACTACGTCGTTACCGCCGGCGCCCAGCCGAATGCGATTTCGCTCGGCCTGTTCCGCGAACAGGGCAATGCCGAAAAACGGCTCAACGAAATCCGCTCGCTTGGCTTCAAGCCGGAACTGACCCAGCGCAGCGATGAGGTTCCCGTCTACTGGATCGATACGGCCAACGCCCGAGACGAGCCCCTGGATTGGCGCGACCACATCGCCGCGCTCAGCGAACTGCACGCGCAACCGATCGATTGTTTTTGAACATCCGATTTCGTGCGAAAATGCCGCCCCGGCACACGCGTCCGCAATTCGTGTGCGCTGCCACACCATCGCCGCTTTAGCTCAGTCGGTAGAGCAACCGCCTTGTAAGCGGTAGGTCGTCCGTTCGATTCGGACAAGCGGCACCAATCCGGTCGCGTGTTGCGATACCGCCGGGGTTCACCGACCGTCTTTCTTGAATCGCTTTGCGGCGACGACCATCCGCCACCGGGCCTTGTCCGGAAGCGCGCCCCGACACGCTACAATTGCCGTTCCCTTTTCGACTTCACCGCGATGTCCGCACCGCGCACGCCCCATCCGCTACTGCAACGCCTCGGCGGCGTGCTCGAACTCGCGCTCAATCGCGCGCTTGCGCTCGATGCGGAGACCCGATTGCGCCTGGCCACGCTCGAAGGCCGGCGCATCGGCGTCGACCTGCGCGGCAGCGGACTCGCGCTCGCGATCACGGTCACCGACGGCAAGCTCGCGGTCGGCCCGCATTGGGAAAAAACCAGCGACCTCACCCTGCGCGCCGCGCCAACGAGCCTGCTCGCGTTCGCGCTGCGTCGCGACGGCGACGATGCGGTCGCGCCGGGCAAGGTCGATATTTCCGGCGACGCCGATCTCGCCCGGCGCATGGAAAAACTGCTGCGCGGCTACCGCCCCGATATCGAGGAGGCCTTCGCGCAGACCTTCGGCGACATCGTCGGCGTGCCGCTCGCACGCGCACTGCAGCGCGCGTTCGCCTACGCGCGCGAGTCCGCTCACGCGGCCGCGCAGGACACGGCCGAGTTCCTGCGCGAGGAGAGCCGCGACCTCGTCGCGCCGACCGAGATGGATGCGTTCCTCGACGACGTCGATACGCTGCGCGAACGCGCCGACCGGCTCGAAGCGCGCGTGAAGCATCTCGCCGCGCGTCGCGGCAGGGATGCAGCATGACGGCCTTGAAACGAGTGCAATCGAAACTCCCTCTCCACCGAACAGTTTCATCGTTCGGGGGAGAGGGCTGGGGTGAGGGGGTGCTTTCCTTCACGACAAATCGCGATCGAGTTCGGTCAAGATCAAAAGCCCCCCTCACTCTCAACTCTCTCCCCCAAGCTGCGCTTGAGGGAGAGAGGAACGGGTGGTGTCGCGCGCTGCGCGCGCGACGGGCGTATTTGAATGGAGCGGCGGCATGACGACGCTGGGGCAACTGCCGCGCCTGGCCGGCATCGTCGCCACGATCGCGCGCTATCGGCTCGACGAAATCGTCGATGGATTCGAACCGCCGCGCGCGCTGCGCCTGCTGCGCGCCGTGCTGCCGAAGCCGCCGGCGCAGATCGCGAGCCAGCCGCGCGGGGCCAGACTGCGCGCGGCGCTGATCGACGCGGGTCCGATCTTCGTCAAGTTCGGCCAGATCCTGTCCACACGCCGCGACCTGCTGCCACCCGACGTCGCCGACGAGCTTGCGCAACTGCAGGATCGCGTGCCGCCGTTTCCCGGTGAGCAGGCGCGCGCCGCAGTCGAAGCCGCGCTCGGCGCTGCGGTGTCGAGCGCCTATGCGAATTTCGACACCACGCCGCTCGCCTCGGCCTCGATCGCGCAGGTGCATGCGGCGCGCCTGAAGGCACCCGCTTCCGCCGCCGCCGTGGACGGCGTCGGCGGCGAGGAAGTCGTGGTCAAGGTGCTGCGCCCCGGCATCCACGCGCGCATCCGCGCCGACATCGCGCTGCTGCGCGCGCTCGGCGAACTCGCGCAGCGCTGGCATCCGGCCGCGGACAAGATCCGTCCGCGCGACATCGTCGCCGAGATCGAAACCACGCTCGAAAACGAACTCGATCTGCAGCGCGAGGCGGCGAACGCCTCGCTGCTGCGGCGCAATTTCGCCGCGGGCGACGATGTCTACGTGCCGCGCGTGTTCTGGGATTTCACCCACGAGGGCGTGCTCACGCTCGAACGCGTGCATGGCATCGCCGTCGATGACCTAAAAGCGCTCGACGCCGCCGGCATCGACCGCATCGCGCTCGCCGAGAAGGGCGTGCGCCTGTTCTACACGCAGGTGTTCCGCGACAATTTCTTCCATGCCGACGCGCATCCGGGCAATATCTGGGTCGATCCCGCGCGCAAGGACAATCCACGCTTTATCGCGCTCGACTTCGGCATCGTCGGCTCGCTGCCCGACCAGGACCAGTTCTGGCTCGCCGAGAATTTCATGGCCCTGTTCGATCGCGACTACCGGCGCATCGCCGAGTTGCATGTCGCCGCGGGCTGGATTCCAAAGACCGCGCGCATCGACGAACTCGAAGCCGCGGTGCGCACCGTCTGCGAGCCCTACTTCACGCGGCCCTTGAGCGAAATCTCGCTCGGCGAAGTCGTCGCAAAGTTATTTTCGGTCGCGCGTCGCTACCAACTCACCCTGCAACCGCAGCTGATCCTGCTGCAGAAAACCCTGCTCAACATCGAAGGCGTCGGCCGCCTGCTGCATCCGCAGATCGACATCTGGGCCGTCGCCCGGCCCGTGCTCGCCGACATTCTGCGCAAACGCTACGGCGTGCGCCATGCGTGGAAGCAGATACGCAAGCGCCTGCCCGAATGGATCGCCGCCGTGCCCGACCTGCCCGGCCTCGTCCATGCGACCCTGCAACGCGCCGCCGCCGGAGATCTGACGCTGCAAGCGCAGACAGCGGCACTCGAACAGAACGAACGCCTCGCGCGCGCGCAACGCCGCCAGCTCGCCGTGTTGCCGCTCGCCGCCGCTTCGCTGCTCAGCGCGGCACTGCTCTATGCGTTCGATGTGCATGGCGCGCAATGGCTGCATGTGCCCGTGTCGGCGTGGATTGCGCTGGCGGTCAGTGCGGTGGCGTTTTTCGTCGTGTGGCGGCGCACGCACTGATCCTGCGAGCCAAGCTTCGATTTCAAGGAATGACGCGCGGACGTAGCGAAAAGATCGTGTGCAATGCAAAAACAAGAGCAACGATCATCACGAGTCCGCAGAACAGCGTGCGGCCATGCGACTGCGAAGTCTCGGGATTCGCGTTGACTTCATCGCTCATGCCGTTCGAGCCTCCTCAAACCATGCGAATTGCGGGAAATAGCGCAGCTTCACCTCGCCCGTGCGGCCATTGCGATTGCGCGCGACGATGAGCCGCGCGCTTTCGGGGGAATCGGTTTGATTGCGGTCCAGCAGCAGGATCGCATCGGCATGATCTTCGAGCGAATGATCACGCAGGCGTGCGTACACATCGACTGCGCCGCGCGATTGGGCAAGTACCAGCACGGCGGCATCGAATTCTCGGGCTATGCCGCGCAGGTCAGCCGCGCAGTCGGGTTTGTCCATCAGCTCCAGACTGTCGATCACGACCAGCTTCGCCTTATGCATGCGCAGCGTGGCACGCATGCGCGAGCGCAGGGTGAGAATGGACTGCGTGGTCGTGGCATCAACAAGAATTTTTGCATCGCTGAGTTGCGTGATCGCTTTCGTCACGCTGGGCCAGTCATCTTCCTCAAAGTTGCCATCGCGCAGGTGTTGCCGATCGACCGAGCCCAACGCCGCGATCAAGCGCAGCGTGTATTCCGTGGCCGATCGTTTCATCGAGAACACGCAAACGGGTTGTTTGTCCTCCACGGCGCGATGCGCGGCGATCTGCGCTGCCAGAGCGGACTTGCCGGCACAAGCCTCCGATGCCAGGGCAATCAGGCTGCCGGGCATGAATCCGCCCATCAATTCATCGAGTTTGACAAAGCCTGTCGGCAGGCCGGGAGCGGCCCCCTTCCTTTCATGGCGATGATGAATGACCTGGAACGCATCCTTGACCGAAGAACGCAATCCCACCGCGGCGGAAGAACTGCGCCACTCGGTTTCGTCCGCAATGATCTGTATCTTTTGGTTGGCGGCAGAGACGATTTCCCGCACATGCTGCGTCGAATAGTCTCCGCTGCGAATGGCAGCGTTGAGTGTTTGCGCACAAGCGTCGATCAGCCTGCGCAAGGTGTCGCGTTCGGACATGGTGGCATGCAATGGGTTTGGAATGCCGCCCATTGTCTTGATGCCTGCGACAAACAATGTCGTATGACTTGAGGTTAGCGGTTGACCTGCCTCTGGTTTTGAAGTGTTCGAAATTCCGGTCAACGTCAACCGGAAGCCGTCCTCAACCTATCCGTGGTCTGAAAAAACCGGGCAGGTCACTGTCGATGGTCGCTGCGCGGCTGTCTGGCGGTAGCCAAACAAATCCGATCAGCAGGCGCATTTTCAGTCCGCATGGTCTCAGGACATGGCTCGGAGCTCCGGCAACAATGAGCGTGGATTCAGAAACGGAATCGTGCATCGCTCCAAAAACCACATCCAAATCTGACAGGCGAAAGCCATGTTGCAGTTCAAAGCAGATACCTGCTCCGCGCACATCGGCGAATTTCCGCCGCAGGCGGCGCAGCTGCTTGTGACAGGAGCGGCGGCGTGGCGGATTGGGAATGTAGATGGACTCCACGGCGAAGCGCGCATTCTGTCCACCACTGGCCAAACACGTGCGAATATCCACAAGATCAACGCTGATCAGGCCCGGATGGCCGGTCATGAACAACAGGCGCGCAAGCGCGATCGCATCCTGCAGCGCCGAGCGTTCGTTATATTCCGGGAGATGGCTTTCCCCAAGGTGCTCGAGCAACTGCGGATCGAGGCCGCGCAGCCATTGTTGCGGGCCTGCCCAAAACAGGCAGTAGTCGGCGCATCGTTTTGCACTCGCATAATCGAGAACCGTGGTCGCATACCGTTGCGGATCACGCAGGGAAACGGCGATCACATAGGGCTGCAGGCGCACCAGCTCGTCATAGACTGCCGATGGGGATGCGCCACGGCAATCGATCACGGCGTAATCCCTGGTGGCGAGTTGCGCACGGAAGCGCCACGCCATGCCGTTGTCGGTCAGCAGCGCCAGTCTTGGATGATCCCAACCGTTCGGGACATGCGTTTGCATTCAGCGCTGCCGTGCCTACTTCCCGACCAACGAAAGAATCACTACGTCCTTGCCGGGGTTCTGCCGACGCAGTTCGGCCACGACGTTGGCCTCGCTCGGCGCGCGCACGTAGGCAACGTGCGATTCGCCAATTGCCCCGGTCCCGAGGTTTCGCAGCTTGTACTCGACGCGGTATTCGGACACGACATTCGCGCTCCCGTGCGGTGCGCCAGGGACCAGCGCCGGCAGAAATGCAGTTTGAATACACGCCGCCAGCAACAGGCGCGGCGCAAATTTCGTCATCGATTTCATGGTATCGACCGCCGGAGTACGCGCATGCGCCCATGCCTCGATTTCGCGCAGGCGCAGGTTGAGCTGTCGGCGGCGTTCCTGATCTTTGGTCGTCAGCGACTCAAAAGGGACGTACAGTCTCTCGCGTCTCATGCGTCTCGGCATGTGATAGCAGCATTCATCGCTTCTGGTACACTGCAATATGCAACATACATGCGACAAATTGGGTCGCAACCTTTTGCAGCTACATCGTCTGACTACTATCGTCAGCCGCAATGCGAACCGTGCAATCGCTATGAACGACACATCAAGCGCAAGGATAATTTCCTCACAGGACTTTCTGAAAGTATTCGGGTTGCGGTGGGAAGAGCTCTTGAGCCGCATGGAGCAGCGAGCAGTCTTTGGCGCTTATGAGGATGGGAGCCAGTGGACCGCGTGGATGCTAGGAGACGCAAACGAAAAAAAAGTGCCAGTAGATCTCGCTGAATGGATGGGGAAAAAAGGGCTTCTTGGTCTTTGTGGGCAAGATCTTCGTTTTGAGCCGAAGCAAATCCGTAAGGAGGAGAATCGGATTGACATGATGTTTGTAAATGGCGTGAGTCTATTTGGCGGGAATGAGAACGATCCGCACTGGGGGTACGCGTCGCACCTAGCCGTCGTCATCGAACATGAGAACAAGATCAATCTCATCCAGGAAGAAATGTGGAAGCTCCTGTTCTGGCGTGCGCCACTCAAAGTCATCGTTACATACGATCGACCGGGATTGGAGCCATCGAAACGATGCCGAGAGCAATTAAAACGGCTGCTCGATATGCGCAACAAGGTTGATGCTTGCTATTCCGCCAAGGACAACTCTGAATATCTCATCCTAGTTGGCCGACAAGACAGGTCAGATGGCTTGCCTAGCTGGACGTGGACGACGGATTTTCAAACACTACAACCGCTTACAGTCTAGGCGTTCCTCGTCGCTTCTCTCGGTACAAACTCGCCATTCCAATCGCAGCTTCACGAAGGCGAGTTCGAAGCGCCTTCGTATTTTGTACTTCGATCCCGCAACCAAACCCCAACAACCACCACACCAACTGCGGAGTATCGGCCACCGTCGCGGTGACGCGCAGCTTGCCATCCGGCAACACGTCGATCTTCTGATCCTTCGACAGCGGCGTTTCGTAGAGATGCTCGCCGTGTTCGGCTTCGAAAAGCGCGACCAGTTTGATCTTCTTGCCGGAGCCGAACGCCCATTCGCCTTGTTCGATCTGCTCGTCGAGCGAGAAGTGTTTCGGGTAGCGGGCGGCCTCATCGCGCACTTGCGCGAACGAGATGCGATGCAGCGGCAGCATGCGCACGTCCTCGTAGTCGTAGAAGCGGCAGGACAGGTACAGCACCGGCCCGCGCTGCACCAGCGCGAGTGGATGCACGCGCGCCTGCGCATCCGTGCGCTCGCCGCGGCGGCGGTAGCAGATGTCGAGTTGGCGTTCGTGCAGCAGGGCCTCGGTCACCGCGTCCTGCACGCCGGCGTCGATGGACGGCGCGAGCAAGGCCTGCGTTGCCGGCACCGAGCGAACTTTGTCGAGCCAGCGGCGGCTGCGGCGTGGCGCAGGTTCGGCGTCGAGGCGTTGGCGCGCGGCGAGGAAGTACGGGCGCAGTTGTTCGAGCATCGGTGCGGGCAGCAGGTTTTGCAGGTGCTGCTCGGCCATCGCGAGCGTCAGCGCCTGTGCGGGCGTGAGGCCGGGCAGGTCGAGGCTCGGCGCGTCCTTCTGCCAGCTCCAGCCGTAGGGCTTCTCGCGGTCGTCGCAGACGATGGCGAACGCGCCCGACAATTCGTTGAGGTCGCGTTGCAGCGATCGCTGCGTGATCTCGAAACCATCGTCGGCCAGTTTCTGCCGCAACGCTTGCACGGTGACCTTGGCCGGAAAACGCGGCACGCGGCGCAACATGCTCCATTGGCGCAGCAAGGCATCCTGATGCTTGGACATGGTCGCAATCCGGTAGGGCGAGGATGGCATGCGCGGGCGCTGTGCTTCGTTGTGCGCCTTGTCGCATGAAAAGGCGACAATCTGCGTCGCAGGAATCGGCTTGTCAATATGAGTGCCTGAAGCGGTGGCGCAAAGTCCTTGGATTAGCTAATATCTCCATATTGGCTTGTTTGGCGAGGTGTCGCATGAAAACCTTGTCGTCGGTTGAAGCGCAAAACCGCTTTGGTGAATTGCTGGACACCGCGCAGCGCGAGCCGGTGACCATCACTCGCCGCGGCCGCCCTGTCGCCTTTCTTGTTTCACCAGCGGACATGCAGGAGTTGATCGAAGGGCGCGATCGCCGCGCCGCCGCCGTGAAAGCCTATGACGCCTATCGAGCGCGCGTGGCTGGCAAGGTGTCCGCTGCGGCGAAAAAACTGACGGATGCCGACGTGAGCCGGATGGTCGATGCGCTTCGTTGAGCGTGTCGTATTCGACACGAGCACGCTGGTCAGCGCGGCATTGCGTGTCGAATCGACGCCGGCGCAGGCTTTTCGCAAGGCGCTCGCCGGCCATGAAATCTGTACGTCGCCCGACACGTTGCGAAAACTCGAAAACGTGTTGTTGCGCGCGAAGTTCGACCGCTATCTCGATCGCAGCGAGCGTAGTGCGTTTCTCGATCTGTATCGGAAAGTCACGACGTCTTGTGACGTGCGCGAAAGCGCCAAGGCGTGCCGCGATCCCAAGGACGACAAATTCCTAGCGCTGGCCGTTTCCTGCGCGGCCGTCGTTTTGGTCAGCAGCGATCATGATTTGCTCGACCTGCATCCATTTCGCGGCGTCGCGATCATGACGCCTGCGGATTTTCTCGAACACCGACGGCGCTGAGTCTTGGTGTCCGCAACGACAGTGCCCGAAGCCATCGAAATCATCTTTGACGATGCCGACCTGCTGGCGGTGAACAAGCCGGCGGGCTTGCTCGTCCACCGCAGCAAAATCGCCAACGACGAAACCGATTTTTTGATCGACCGGATCAGGCAACAGGCCGGTGCGAATCTGTATCTCGCGCATCGACTCGATCGCGCAACCTCGGGCGTGCTGCTGTTGGCGACGTCGCGCGAGACCGCGGGCGAAATCGGCCGCGCGTTCATGGCGCGCGAGGTGACGAAGAAATATCTCGCGGTCGTACGCGGCTGGCCGGCGGCCGAGGGCGAGATCGACTATGCGCTGCCCGGCGTGCGCGAGCACGGGCCGCGCAAGCCGGCGCTGACGCGCTGGCGCACGCTCGCGACGACGACGGTGCCGATCGAGATGGGGCGTTATCCCGAGCAGCGCTACGCGCTCATCGAAGCCTCGCCGGAAACCGGGCGCTATCGGCAGATTCGCAAGCACTTCCATCACGTCTCGCATCACATCCTCGGCGACACGAGTCATGGCCGCGGCGATCACAACCGACTGTGGCGCATCCACTTCGGCTTGCAGCGCATGTTGTTGCATGCGTGGCGGTTGGAATTCGTGCATCCGCGCAGCGGCGCGGCATTGTGCATCGAGGCGCCGCCGGACGAGGCGTGGCGGCGAGTGCTGGCGCGCTTCGGCTGGCTCGATGCGCTCGGTATACAATCCACGCGACTCCCGCGGAATTCGCCATGCCTTCCTTCGACATCGTCTCCAAGCTCGACCTGCACGAGTTGACCAACGCGGTCGATCAAGCCAATCGCGAATTGACCAATCGCTTCGACTTCAAGGGCACGGGCGCGGTCTACGAGCGTGAGGAAACCGTGGTGACGATGAAGGCGAAGGCCGAGTTCCAGTTGAAGCAGATGCTCGATATTTTGAAGCAACGCCTCGCCAGCCGGCAGATCGACATCCGCTGCATGGAGGTGGACGATGCCGAAACCAATCTCGCCAGTGCGAAACAGAAAGTGACGCTCAAGCAAGGCATCGAGCAGCCGCTGGCGAAGGAGATCGTGGCGGTGATCAAGGGCGCGAAGTTGAAAGTCGAAGCGCAGATTCAGGGCGACAAGCTGCGCGTGACCGGCAAGAAACGCGACGACCTGCAAGCGGCCATCGCGCTGCTGCGCGCGGCGGAGTGGAAAATGCCGTTGCAGTACGAGAATTTTCGCGACTAGCGTGTTCTCAAGAGAAGTGCGCTTAAGCCCCTCGCCCTCGATGGGCGAGGGTTGGGGAGAGGGTGAGTCTGAGTTCAATAACCTGTCTGGCGCCCCCCCTCTCCCGCGAGGGGAGAGGCAAAAACTCTAGCGTTGCGCCGCCGGTTTGCCGGGCAGCGGCATCGACGTCGGCACGCGCACGGTCAGCTCGGCGGCGACGTCGATGAAGCCGAGCAGTTCGGCGACTTCGCGTGGCGTACGGCCCAGCGAATCGATGGCTTCCGGATCGGCATGCGCGGCGAGCAAGGCGCGAGCAGGCAGCATCAAACCGTGCATCGCGCAGGCATGCAATGGCGAGACGCCGCGATTGTCCTGGCCATTGACGTTGGCGCGGCCGACGAGAAACAGCGAGAGCAGCGATTGCAGGTGCTGTTGATCGCCGACGCTACGCGGTTCCGCGCGCGCGCCGAGCAGCACATGCAAGGCACTGGTGCCGCGCTCGTCGCAGGCATCGAGCTGCGCGCCCTTGGCGATGAGCAGTTCGAGCACTTGCCGCGCGCGTGCGGTGTCGCGCTGGGAGAAAGCGAATTGCGCAGCGGCATGCAACGGGCGCGTACCCCGCTCGTCGTGCGCGTTTGCATCCGCGCCGCGAGCCAGCAGAATCGAGGCGATGTCGGAATAACCCAGGGCCGCCGCAATCATCAGCAGCGTACCGCCACCCGGCACGCGCTGGTCGACGGGCAGGCCGCGATCGAGCAGCAATTCGACGATGTTCGGGCGGTGTGCGGTGATCGCCGCAGACAGGGGTGTTGCACCGTTCGCCGCCGTTTGCGCAAGGTCGGCACCGCGCTCGAGCAACAGGGAAAGCATTTCCACGTTGCCCGCACCGGCGGCGCGCATCAGGGCGCTGGCGCCCTTCGCATCGGGTGCGTCGATCGGCAGACCAAGCTCGATCAGCTTCACCACGGCGGCCGTGTCGCCCCGTTGTGCGGCGGCATGCAGATCCGTCTCGCGCAGCGGGCGCAGCGGTAGCTTCCACGGTGCCCAATCGAGCCAGTGCCGCAGGCCGGTATGTGGTGAAGCCAGGGCAATGCCGAGCGGGGTTTCGCCGTTGGCGGCGGCAAGCTCGGGATCGGCACCCGCGCGGATCAGCGCACGCGTCATCGTCTCGGCCATGCCCGAGGGCAAAGCGAAGGCAGCGAACAAAGGCGAGCGACCGCGCCGGTCGCGCGCGTTCGGGTCGACGCCGCGCGCAAGCAAGGCCAGCGTCGTGCGCACGCTGCCCGCGCCAATGCTGCGTACCAGCAGCGTCTGCCGGTTCGCGTCGGCGGCGAAGATATCCGCGCCGCGATCGATCATCGCCAGAGCGAGCGTTTCGAGTTCTTCGCGACGCTCGGGATGACGCACGAGCGCGTCGAGAATGGGATCGAGCACGCCAACGCCAGTGACTTGCGCGCCGGCATCGAGCGCTTCGCGCAGCGCCGTCAGACTGGTCGGCAATTGCATGAGCAAGGCGCCGACGAGCGTGGCGCCGCCGGACAGGCGTGCATTTGTATCCAGTCCGTGATCGAGCAGCCACAACCGCGCGGTCGGGTTGCCGTGCGCGGCGAGATCGACGAACATCTGCGCGCGTTGCGTCATCGGCCAGCCGTGTTGCACGTCGGCGAAATCCTCGGCGATCTGCCAATGGCCGAACCGCAATGCATCGAGCAAGTGAGCGGGCGAATCCGGGCGCGCGAGCGCCGTCGGCGCCGCCGGTGCATCGACGCTGGCCGGCAATGCGTACTCCGGATCGAGCAAGGCGACGCTGCGCCAACGCCCTGCCGCAGCGGCAAAGTCGACCGCGCGCTTTCCTTCCGGCGTGGCGGTCGCTGGTGATGCGCCAAGGGCAAGCAGGCGCGCAACGCCATCGTCGTCGGCATGGATCGATTCGGCCGCAAACATCAACGCGGTACGGCCGACGTGATCGGTTTGTTCCAGCGCAGGCGCGTGTGCCCCGAGCACGTCGAGGGATTCGGTCGCACCGGCAAGCGCCGCCTCCATGAGGGCGGTGACGCCAAGAGAGTCGGCGGCATCGATGACAGCACCGGATTTGAGCAACAGCGCGGCGATATGCGCGTTGTCGTGTTGCGCGGCGATCGCGAGCGGTGCGCGTCCGTGGCGATCGACGATGTCGACGCGCGCACCGCGTTTGAGCAGCAGCTTGACGATGTCGGTGTCGTCGTCGGGCGTGGCGGCGGCGGCGATCAAGGCCGGCACGGCGTGGGCGATTTCAATGCCGGCGCGACGTTCGAGCAGGAAGCGCACGAGGTCGACGCGCCCCGCAGCACAGGCGACGCCGAGCGCCGTGTAGCCTTCGCGATTCACGGCATCGATCGGCGCCGATGCGTCGCAAAGCAGAGCGGCGACGGTCGGCTCGGCCACACGCACGGCGAAATGCAGGGGCGTGTTGCCGTCGGCGTCCGTGCAGTTCGGATCGGCACCGTTGGTCAGCAACGTCGTGACCACATCGGGCCGACCGAGGTAGCTGTCGCGCGTCGCCGCGATCAACGGCGCCAGCCCGGCATGAGAGCGATTGAGATCGGCGCCCTTGCCGATGAGCGCACGCAGCAAGGCCAGGTCGCGGGCGACGCAGGCGAGAACGACGACCGAGCGTTGATCGCGATCACCCGGCCCCGGCACGGAATTCGGGTTGGCGCCCTGCTCGAGCATGAGGAGTGCGCCCGCACCGTCGCCCGCCCGCGCGCAACGCAACAAGCGCGCGTCGAGTTCGGCGGCATCCGGTTGCGCTGCCGGTGGCGGCGCCGATGGCGCGGGCTCGATCGACAGACTCGGCGGAAGAATGTCTTCGCGTGTCGTCGGTGCGGGCGCCGGTTCGGCCTCCGCGGGCTCGCGTCGCAGCAACAGATCGCGCTGTTCGACGATCGCCCTGAGGCCTGCCCGGGCGATGAACCATTGCGCGATCGGCGCGAGCAACAGCGCGTAAATGCCGAGGGCGATGCGGCGATCGATGTCGGGTAGCGCCACGGCGATATCGCCCAGGGCGAACGCACCGAAGGTCAACGAGAACAGCGCCAACGACACGATCAGTCCTTGCGGGAAGAACAACTCTTCGCGCGCCGTCAAGCGATGGGCGAGATCGACGCTGCGTTCGACCGTGGCGATCGCGCCAAGCCGCGTGCGTGCGAGGGGTAACAGGTCGAACGCTGCGGCAAGTCCGAAGGCAGGCCATGCGCGCCACGGTGCAAGCAGCAGAACGAATGCCGCCGCCGACAACAGCAACGCCGTGACCAGCGAGGCATCGGCAAGCGCAAGCCGCACCGGAAAGAATGCCACGATCGCAAAAACTCCGGCATAGACCCCGCTCAAGAGGAAGCAGGCGACGCCGCCGGGGGCAAGGCGCGCGGCGAATCCGCTGCGACTGGCGGGGCGCATGGCGTGGATGATTGCCGCCATGGTCAAGGCGTTGCCGAGGATCAGCACGAGCACGATCGTAGGGTGGCGAACCAATACCGCCAGCGCATACGCAACCAGGGCGGGTAGGAAGCAAGCAAGATCGACGAGCAGGTTTTGCGGGCGCCCTCGGCGAGGTTTCGACATTGCCATCCGTCTGCGCTGTGGAAATCGGTGCGAGTATACCGGCAAACTGCGCAGCATCTGTTAGCGGTGCATAACGAATGCCGACGGGCGCGAATCGTTGCAGAATAGCCCGCGTACGGCGATTCGATCGCACATCCTCGCACTCCTCCAGGTCCGCATGATGCGCAACGCGTTTTTTCCGATATTCGCAACGTTGGTTCTCGCCACGACGGCGTTCGCGGCGCGATTCGATGCACCGATGCCAGCCTCGCCGTTCACCGACTTTCGTCAGCAATCGCCCGGTGTCACGCACAGAATCCGTGCGCAGGATCTTCCCGCGCCATTCGCGACGCGCGCCGTCGGCAACGGGCCGCACATGGTGACGCGTCCCGTCGATGCGTGGCCCAAAGCGCCGCCGGGATTCAAGGTCGAGTTGTTCGCATCGACCTTGAAGAATCCCCGTCAGATCCGGCGGGCACCGAATGGCGACATCTTCGTCGCCGAAACGGCGGCCGGTCGCATTCGCCTGTTTCGAGGCACCGACGCCGACGGCAAGCCGAAGCAGGTGGAAGTTTTCGCCAGCGGCCTCGACGCCCCGTTCGGGATGGCGTTCTACCCGCCCGGCAGCGACCCGCAGTGGCTGTATGTCGGCAATGTCAATGCGGTGGTGCGTCTGCCGTATCGCAATGGCGACCTCACCGCGCATGGCCACCCGGAAACGCTTCTCGACCTGCCAGATGGCGGTCACACGACGCGCGATCTCGCCTTCTCCGTCGACGGAAAGCGCTTGTTCGTGGCCATCGGCTCGGCTTCCAATGTCGATGATCCGGATACGACGCCAGCCGAGCGCGGTCGCGCGAACATCCTCGTCGTCAAACCCGATGGCAGCGATAAAAAAATATTCGCCGCCGGCATCCGCAACCCGGTCGGCCTCGCGGTCGATCCGCAATCCGATGAGTTGTGGACCAGCGTCAACGAGCGCGACATGCTCGGCGACAACCTCGTGCCCGACTACATCACCCGCGTGCAGGAAGGCGGTTTCTACGGCTGGCCATGGTGGTACATCGGCGCGAATCAGGATCCGCGTCATGCCGGCAAGCATCCCGAACTCAGGGACAAAGTCATCGTGCCAGACGTGTTGATCCAGCCGCACAATGCCTCACTGGGCCTCACGTTTTACGATGGCGCGCAGTTTCCCGCCGAGTATCGTGGCGATCTTTTTGCCGCCGAGCACGGCTCCTGGAACCGAGCGGTGCGCACGGGGTACGAACTCATCCGCATACCGCGCCACGGCAACGCGCGAGCGAGTGGGGAATATCAGGATTTCCTGACCGGCTTCGTCCTCGACGATGGCACGGTCTGGGGTCGCCCGGTTGGCGTCGCGGTGGCCGCGGATGGCGCGTTGCTGGTCACCGACGATGGCTCGGGATCGATCTGGCGCGTGAGCTACGCGCCAGATCAACGTGCAGCGCACAAACACTAGGCACGCGCGGGCACTTCGCCTACCATGCCCGCCGTCCGGGCCTATAGCTCAACGGTTAGAGCAGAGGACTCATCGAAAGGTGCCGCCGTGCGGAAACGTGCGGACGGGAACGGGATGAATTCAGGGAAACCGCAGCGGCAGCTTGGATCAAGAGCTGGCCGGCGGCAATCCTGAGCCAAGCCGGCGGTACACCGTCGGAAGGTGCAGAGACTACCTGAGGGCTTCAGCGCCCTTGATCACAGGCATCGAGCGTCCCGCACCCCAGCAACGTCACGTTGCGGGTGAAGAGATAGTCCGCGCCGGATGGAAACATCCGGGCCACGCGAATCCTTTGGTTCCAGGTTCGAATCCTGGTGGGCCCACCAAACACACTTCCCCCGATCTACCGGAATAGCCAACAAACCGCGCCACGACGCGGTTTGTTGTTGCTCGCATTTGCCGCAGCCTGCTTTGGGCTTGGTGATGGATCGGGTTGATCCATCCCGAATAATTCGTGTACTATATGGTGCATTAAAAGTGGAGTGCTGGGTTTTTGAACTTTTTATCTGTCTTAGCACTCTCATATCCAGAGTGCTAAACTGCACCCCAATGGAGGCGAAAATGTCCCACGCTACCGCTTTGGTTGCCAACAACCTGCCGATTCCGAATGCGCTCGGCAGTCTGGATTCGTACATCACCGCCGTGCATCGTTTTCCGGTGCTCAGTGTGGAAGAAGAACAGTCACTCGCCAAAAGCTATCGCGCGAGCGAGGATCTCGCCGCGGCGAAGAAACTGGTCATGGCGCACCTGCGCTTCGTCGTCCACGTCGCGCGCGGCTACTCGGGCTATGGTCTTCAGATCGGCGATTTGATCCAGGAAGGCAACATCGGCCTGATGAAGGCGGTCAAGCGCTTCGACCCGGACATGGGCGTGCGTCTGGTCTCGTTCGCCGTGCATTGGATTCGCGCCGAGATGCACGAGTTCATCCTGCGCAACTGGCGCATCGTCAAGGTCGCCACGACCAAGGCGCAGCGCAAGTTGTTCTTCAATCTGCGCAAGTCGAAGAAGCGCCTGGGCTGGATGAACAACGCCGAAGTGCAAGCGGTGGCCAAGGATCTTGGCGTGACCACGGCCGACGTGCTCGAAATGGAAGCCCGCTTGTCGGGACACGATATCGCTTTCGAAGCGCCCGCCGATGCCGACGAGGACGCCAAGCCCGCACCCGTCGCCTACCTCGTCGACGACCACGCCGATCCATACCATGCGCTCGAAAACGAGAACCAGGAAGACGCCGATCTCGGCACGCTGAAAAACGGTCTGGCCAAACTCGATGCGCGCTCGCGCGACATCATCCAGCGCCGCTGGCTCAAGGACGGCGACAAGGCAACCCTGCAGGAATTGGCCGACGAGTACAAGGTGTCGGCCGAGCGCATCCGCCAGATCGAAGTCGGTGCGATGAAAAAGATGCGCGCGTTGTTCGCGTAAGTCGGGTGCGCTGGTCGTTGGCTGCCGCTTTCGACAAAAACATCGTTCCATCTCTGCCTCGAACGGCCCGGAAATTGTCTGGGCCGTTTGCTCATCCGCACTCGGCAAGGCTCAACCGGCTTCCGGCTCGTCTTCGCCGCCAGACGCTCCCAACTGGGGATGGCCGATGATGATCCGCGCGGCACGCTGGTAACTCCAATACGCCACCGCCCAATTGAGCAACACGACAAGCCGGTTGCGGAAGCCAATCAGAAAAAACACGTGCGCGGCCAGCCAGAACCACCAGGCAAGCACACCGGACAGTTTCAAGCCGTACACATCGACGACCGCCGCCATGCGCCCGATCGTGGCCAGGTTGCCGTCGTCGCGGTAGCGAAATGGCGGTGGCGTGCGTCCCGCCAGACGGTCGCGAATCGCTCGTGCGACGTGTTTACCCATCTGCTTCGCCGCCGGCGCGACGCCGGGCACGGGCTTGCCATCCTGTACGACGGTGGCGAGATCGCCGGCAACAAAAATCTCCGGGTGCCCGGGCACGGAAAGATCGGGCAGCACGCGCACGCGCCCCGCGCGATCGAGTTCGACGTCGAGCGAGCGCGCCAGCGTCGATGCCGCAACGCCCGCAGCCCAGATGACGGTACGCGCCGGCACGAAAACGCCGCCCGAACGATAGCCTTGCGCATCGATCGCCTCGACGGGCATGCCGGTCATGACCTCGACGCCAAGACGTTCGAGTTGCGCACGCGCTTTCGCCGACAGCGATTCCGGAAAGCTCGACAGAATGCGTGGTCCGGCTTCGATCAGACGCACCCGCGCCGCCGCGGGATCGATGTGCCGAAACTCGCGTTTCAATGTGTGCCGTGCGATCTCGGCCAGGGTGCCGGCCAATTCGACCCCGGTCGGGCCGCCGCCGACAATCGCGAAGCTGAGCCACGCCGCGCGTTTGGTCGGATCGATTTCCGCCTCGGCGCGCTCGAATGCGAGCAGCAGGCGCCGGCGCAGCAGCAGAGCATCGTCCAGCGTTTTCAGGCCCGGCGCGAACGGCGCCCAGTCGTCGTGGCCGAAATAGGCATGCGTCGCTCCGCTTGCGAGCAACAAGGTGTCGTATTCGGCGCTGCCACCGTCGTCGCAATGCACACGCCGCGCGGCGACATCGACGCGCTCGACGCGGGCCATGCGCACCTCGACATTGCCTTGCTTGCGCAAGATATGTCGCAGTGGCGCGGCGATGTCGGGTGAGGACAGCCCCGCCGTGGCGACCTGATACAGCAACGGTTGGAACAGGTGATGATTGGCACGGTCGATCAACAGAATGCTGACGGGCGCGGAGCGCAGCGCACGCGCGGCCCAGAGTCCGGCGAAACCGCCGCCGACGATGACGATCCGAGGGGATGCCGTTGCCATGCATGCATCCTAGCGTTTTGCTGCGGCGCAAGAAAGCGCTTCGGGCTCAGTACAAATCCACGGGATCGACATCGAGCGACCAGCGCACGCGTCGCGCCTCGCGCAGCGCACGCACGTTCGAAATCCAGTTGGGCAGGAACGCATGCAGATGCGCGCGCTCGGTCGCGCCGAGCAGCAATTGGCCGCGCTGCAAACCGGCGCGGCGCGGCATCGGTGCGGGCATCGGGCCGAGCAGGCTGACGCCGTCGGGGTTGCCCGCTTGGCGAGCGGCGATGAGAAGGAATTCGTCGACTCGCCCCTGCTGCTGCGCCTCGGCACGCAATAACGCGAAATGTGCGTACGGCGGCAACTCCGCCGCCTGACGTTCGCGCAGCATGGCTTGAGCGGCAGCGGCATAGCCATGGCTGAGCAAGGTGCGCAACAGAGGATGATCGGGATGGTGCGTTTGCAGCCAGACCTGCCCCGGCTTCAGCGCGCGACCTGCGCGGCCTGCAACCTGCACGACGAGTTGCGCCAGACGTTCCTCGGCACGAAAGTCGACGCTGAACAGGCCCTCGTCGACACCGACGATGACGACCAGCGTGAGGTTCGGCAAGTCGTGGCCTTTCGCCAGCATTTGCGTGCCGACGATCAATGCGGAACGATCGGGAGTGAGCGCGTCGAGCAGCGCGCCGAAAGCGTGTTTGCGTCGCGTCGTCTCGCGATCGATGCGCACCAATGGCGTGGATGGGAACAATTGCGCAAGCGCCGCCTCGATGCGCTCGGTGCCGAAACCTTGCGCAGTCAAGTGTACATTGCCGCATTGTGGACAAGTGGATGGAACGCGTTGCTCGGCCGCGCAATGATGGCAGCGTAACTGCGCGGCGCCGCGATGCCAGGTCAGCGGCTTGTCGCAGCGCCCACAGGCTGCATGCCAGCCGCATTGGCGGCAGGTCAAAACAGGTGCATAGCCGCGGCGGTTGCGAAACACCAGCGCCTGCTCGCCGCGTTCGAGGCAAGCTCGCAGCGCGGCAACCGTCTCCTGCGCAAGCCCATGTTGCAGCGGTTTGCCGCGCAGATCGACGAGATGGAACTGCGGCAGACGCGCCGCGCCCGGGCGCGCGCCGAGGTGCAGCTTCCGATAGCGCCCGGACTCGACATTGGCCAACGTCTCCAGCGACGGCGTTGCCGTGCCGAGCACAACGGGCACTCCCAGCGCGCGGGCCCGCACGAGGGCGAGATCGCGTGCGGAATAACGCCAACCTTCCTGTTGCTTGTACGAGCCATCGTGCTCTTCGTCGACGACGATCAATGCGGCACGCGGCAGCGGCGCGAACACGGCCGAGCGCGTGCCGATCACGACATCGGCCTCGCCGCGTGCGGCGGCCAGCCAGGCGCGCGTGCGCTCGCCGTCGGCAAGGCCGGAGTGCAGCACCTCGATGCGCGCAGCGAGGCGTTCGCGAAAACGACGCAAGGTCTGGGGCGTCAAACCGATTTCGGGCACGAGCACCAGCGCCTGCCCGCCACGCGCCACGACCTGTTCGATCAGAGCGAGATAGACCTCGGTTTTGCCGCTGCCGGTAATGCCTTCGAGCAACGTTGGCGCGAAGCGCCCGAAACAGGCGGCGATCTCGGCGATCGCCGCCGCCTGCTCCGCATTCGGCGCCGGCCCGGGGATCGAAGCCTGCCGCAGTGTGCGCACGGCCAACGTCGTCATCGTAATGAGGCCGCGTTGGCGCAGGTTCGCCGCTGCGCTGCGCCAACCCGGCAGGCGCGCATCGAGTTCCGCATGGCGAAGGGGGCCGGCATCGAGCAGATCGAGCAACGTCGCCGCCCGCGACCCCGCGCGAGGACGGTTTTGCGCAGCGCCATCGACCCGCATCACGGCGCGCTCGGTCGGCGCGACCGGGACAGGTCGCGCCGTGCGCAAGCCGACCGGCAAGGCCGTGTCGAACACTTCGCCGAGCGGGTGCTGGTAATAACGTGCCGCCCACACCAACGTTGCCGTCAGCTCGGGGGTGATCAGCGCCGTTTCATCGAGCAGGCGCGAGGCCCGCTTGAGTTTGCGTGCATCGACCGCGCTGTCGCCCGCACGGCCAAGCACGACGCCGACTCGCATGCGCCCGGCGAACGGCACGGCGAGACGCGTGCCGATCGCCACCGTCTCGGCGTCGACGCCCCATGGCGGCAGATAGTCGAAACACTGCGCCAACGGCACCGGCACCGCTACCTGAAGCACCGTTTGCATGGCGCAATTTTCCGTGATGGGAACGACGCTTTCAATGCGGGATCATCGGTTGGGACACAATGCTGATTTCAGCCTCAACTTTGATGGCCAACCCATCGTCTTTATTGAAAAATTTGTCTTATCCACAGTGCTTGTGGATAACCCTGTGGAAGAGCCCATGAATCGACCAGCGAAAAGCGCATGGTACTGCGCCATTCTTCGTCTTGGCGAATCTTTGACCAATTTGTAATAATTTCTATAAATCAAATGCTTGCAATATTATTTTGGACTAAAAATTGAGCCGAAGTGGACTGCGTTGCAACATGGCTCGAATACGCTCGCTTGTGTATAAGCCTCGCCAAGACAGGCACAGGATGGCTGTCGCAGTCAACCGCTTTCGACTCTGCGCGTTGTTCCCCCCGTGACGCATGCAAGGTGGAAATCATGACCGCGATCGCTGGCACAATGGCAGCCCCTTCTTCGGATCTCGTACTCCGCGTGGATGCGACCGACACGAATCAGCGCGCACTCGACCTGTTCCTGCGCGGTATCGAACGGCGCGCCTTGCGCATGGCCGAGTTCGCCTGCGGCAATCGCGACGACGCCCTCGATCTGGTTCAGGATGCGATGTGCGCTTTCGTCAAGAATTATGCCGCCAAACCGCAAACCGAGTGGGCGCCGCTGTTCCATCGCGTGCTCGACAGTCGATTCAACGATTTTCATCGTCGCCGCAACGTGCGCAGCCGCTGGCTGGCGGTATTCGATCGCAAGCACGACAATGACGACGATGCTTTCGATCCGGTCGAACAAGCCGAGGATGCGCAAGAACCTGGTCCGATGCTGCGCCTTGCCGGCAACGAAGCCGGCAAGGCGCTGGATGCCGCGCTGAAAGCATTGCCGCTGCGCCAACGTCAGGCATTTCTCTTGCGCATGTGGGAAGGCTTCGATGTGGCAACGACGGCGCAAACCATGGCTTGCAGCGAAGGCAGCGTGAAAACGCATCTGTCGCGTGCGCTGACCGCTCTGCGGCGCGCACTGGAGGATCACCAATGAACGACAAACATCCCCTGAACTGGGTCGATCAGGCCACGAACCTGCTCGACGAATCCGCTCGCGATCTCGATGCGGCGACGCTCTCGCGACTCAATCGCGCGCGCCAGACAGCGCTGGAACAACATCGTCGGCCACGCACTGCGGGCATCTGGTTGCTGCCGGCCGGACTGGTCAGTGCCTGCATGCTTTTGCTTGCGGTGTCGTTCTGGCAGCCGCACTCTCGCCACGATTCGCCCGCCTCGGCAGCCACGACAACGGCGGTTGCGACGCTGAGCGATACCGAAGTCGCCAGCGAGGACGCTACGCCGGAGTTCTATCAGGATCTCGATTTCTACGCTTGGCTCGATGCTCAAAAGGGCGGTGACGGTTGAACGCATCGCGTGCCCTCATCCTGGCCGTCGCCTTCGCATGCAGTACCGGTGCGATGGCACAGCCGTCGACGGCTGTGCCATCGCCAGCGCCAGCGCAGGCTCCGCTGGCGCCAAAACCCTGGGCGAACTTGACCGCCTCACAGCAGGCCGTGCTCGACTCCGCGCACGGCATCTGGGACGAGCTCACGCCCGATGTGCAAGCGCGCCTCGCCCAAAGCGCGCAACATTGGCCGAAATGGAACGATGCGCAACGTGAGCAGTTCAGCAAACGCCTGAACAAATGGGTCGACATGCCCCCCGCGCAACGCACCAAACTGCGCGAACGCTATCAGCAGTTCCACGATTTACCCCCCGAACAACAAGCGCGTCTGATCAATGCCTTCAAGCGCTTCGACGCGCTGCCTGCCGCAGAACGCGCTCAGTTGCGCGAACGCTTCGAGCGCATGAGTCCGGCCGAACGCAACGCGTTTCTCGCCGGCGCCAGCGTACAAGGCCGCGCGGGTGGTATTCGCGATGTCATGCAATCGGCTCCACCCGCCGAGCGCAAGGCCATGCGCGAAAAACTCGAAAGTCTCTCCCCCGAACAACGACAGGAATTCATCAAGCGCTGGCACAGCCTGCCCGAGACGCAACGCGAGGATTTTCGTCGCCAGATGTTGAAGGAAGCGTCCGCGCCACACAGCATTCCTGCGCCGCACAGCATTCCGACTCCTCACATCAACCAGGCTCCACGCGTCAAGCATTGATCGCGTCGCGTCGCGCACATGCGTCGATGCCGCTATAGTCGCGCCTGGCTCATTTCTTCCGGTCGCACATGTCCAACGCCGTTGCTGCTGCCGCTTCGGCATTCGATACCCCGCGCCGCTGGCGCATCGCCGGCCTCGCGTTCGCGTTTGCGCTCGGAGTCGGCTGTTTTGCCCCCGGGCTGCGCGCGTTTTTCGCCCAGGACGACTTCGCCTTTCTCGCTCTGGTGCGCTTGCTGCATCAACCGTGGTTGCTGTTCATCCACAACCATTTCCCGGACTACGCTTATTTTCGTCCACTCGGCGTGCTGATTTGGTGGTCGGTCGCCGCCGTCGCGGGCAGTGCCGCTTTGCCGCAGTACGCAACCAATCTCGTTTTGCATCTTGCCTGCGTTGCCGCATTGTATACTTTGCTGCAACGCCTGCGGCACAACGCCCCACTCAACCCCGTCTGGGCAGCGCTCTATGCCGCGCATCCGCTCGCGATCGGCACGGCGCTATGGCTGTCGGACCGTTTCGATCTGCTGACCACACTGTTTTCCCTCATCGCCCTCAGCGCGGCGCTCGCACACGTCGAACGTCCGCGTGCCACGACCCTGACGGCGATGCTCGCTGTGCTGCTGCTCGCCTTGTTGAGCAAAGAACTCGGCGTCGTCGCCGCCGCCGCCCTCTTCGCGGCCGTCGCATTGGCGCCGCGCGTACAACTCCCCCTGCGCCAGCGCGTGGGAGCGCTCGGCGCGATCCTCGCAGTGACCCTGGGCTGGCTCGCTTACCGGCACGTGATGCTGGCGACGCCGCTCGGCGGCGGCTTGCGCTTGCCCGCCACCGCCGTCTTCCTCGACGGCTTCTGCAACTGGCTGCGCACCGGTGCCGCGTATCTGTTCGCGGATCCACGCGCCGCGCGATGGAGCGCGATTGCGCTGGCCTGCGCCGGAGCCGCGTGGAGTGTTGCCGGGCTCGCCATCGCGAAAATCCGGGGCGCCGGCACGCCGCGGCTCCACGTTGCCGTCGCTTTGTTTACGCTGATTTTGTTGCCCGGTCTCGTACAGGCACCCGTGGCCTACAAACATCTCGCAGGCACGCTCGGCGCGGATGCCTTTTTTTTCCACCTCATCGTGCCTTCGCGGTTCTTTCATTTGAGTTTTGCCGCCCTTGTCTGCACGTTGGCGTTGCTCACAACGCCACGGTCGCGCACCGGATCGGTTTGGCCTTTGCGCCTTGGCGCGAGCGGGCTTGCGCTGGCACTGCTCGCCTGCGCGCCGCTATCGCACCGCCTCGCGCACGACTATGCCAGCGGCACGCGCAAGGATGCCGCCGCACTCGCGGCGGTCGAGCGCGCGCTCGATCGCAGCGCCATCCCCACTCACGGTTGCCAGATCTATTTTCTGCACACCGCCTCGCTGTGGGGTTTCGACGGTTACAGCGATGCCATCGCCAAAGGACTGGCGGCGCAACCCGAGCGTCTGGCTCACTGCCTGATCGCCACCGAACGACCGCCCTACGTGTACTTCATTCGTGCCGAAAGCGTATCGCCCGCCGACTATCGTCCATTGCATCCGCTCGCATTCGCCGGCAAACGCTTTCCCACCCTTGCCATCGGTGATGTCGAGGCGATCTACCTGACCATGGGTGCGGATATCGCCAATGCGATTCCCGCGACTGCGATGTTTCTCGACTATCGCGACGGCGCATTCGTCGATGTCAGTGCCGCCGTGCGCAACGGCGAACTCAAAGTCGACTTCGCAACGACGAAACCCGACTGACGTCGTATACGGCGCGGTCGGTGCCCACCCGTATCGCAACGGTTATACCGTCGCCAGACTCACCAGAAATGCCGCTGCCGCGCAGAACCCGATCAGGATCGTGTAGCCAAAGCCGATCATCGCGTACTTGACGAGCGTCATCGTCCACCCTTGCCGATACACCCGCTTCTGCATGATCAACAGGTAAATCGGCACCCACCAGCCCATCGCGAACAGCATCCAGTTCAACGGCGTGGCCAGCCACATTGCGGCGCCCGTCGTTCCCATCGCCCATTCTTTCGCCATGGCGACGAGCACGATCAGGAACAAAGACTGAAAGATGAAAGCGTGACTGTGCAGCGCGACGATCATGTGTTCCATGTACAACCGGCGCTTGAAAATGTAGAAAATCTTCAGCATCAGGGCGAATACCGGCATCAGCACGAACAGCGTTTGCGGCAGGGTTCCGATTGCGCCAACGATCAGCGGCTTGGGGTCTTTGCCGAGTTTGGCCAGATTGTCCTGGGTATGGACGAGCAGTTGATTGGCCTTGTCGTCGAAGAATTTCGGCCCGCCGAGGTGCACCGGATTGCTTTTCGAATCCCAGGTCTTGCCTGCCACTTTCAGATTGAAGTTATCGCTCTCCGGGTCTGGCGGCACGGGCGTTCCGTTGGTTTTTGCTTGCTCGACTTTTTCCAGGTACTCCAGCCGTTTGTCGGCTTGCTTCTGGATTTTCCGCGTGGCTTTTTCGAACCCTTTTCCGGCGAGGTCGGGGCTCGTCGATCTCGCTTTTTGCAACGCGGCCAACGCCACATCGCGCTGTTTGGCGAGATCTTCCACGCTCATTGCCTTGCCGATCGCATCGACCGCATCCGCTTTCACGCCAAGGTCGACATCGCCGATGGCGAACTGCATCAGAAAAAACGCGAGGATGCTGAAGAAAAAATACAGCCGAAACGGCGTGACGTAGCGCACCCGGCGCCCGTCGAAATATTCATTGGTGAGGAAACCGGGGCGCAGATACAGCGGCACGATCGTGCGGAAGATGCGCGAGTCGATGTTGAGAATGGTGTCGGCGGCATCGGCAAGAATGCTCGACAAGTGCCGCACCATGCCCTTGACCGGTTGCCCACAGACGTAGCAGTGCGGGCCAAGCAGTTCGGCGCCACAATTCGCGCAGAGGCTCTTCGCCGCTGCGGACTGACTGCCTTCGGCTTCTGCGGAAAATTCTGCGTCGCGCGAGGCTTCGGCCTTCTCGGTGCCCGCGGGCATCAATGGCACGGGTGGTAGGGGGGTGATCGGTGCGGCGTCTTCGGGCGGCGGATTCGTCATGGCGCGCATGCTAGCGCGGATTGTCATCCGAATGGCAACGCCGGAGCGCGGCTCGATCCTTGTGGTTGCGCATGGGCTAGACTAGGCCTCCGTCGTCCGCCATTCCCACTCATGACCCTCTCTCCTGCCGCAGCCATTGCGGCTGGCTCCGTGCCGACGCCGTTCCGCCGCGAGTTGCGCGACACGCTGATCCTCGCCTTGCCGTTGATCGCAGGCCAGCTCTCGGCGATCGGCATGAATGTCGTCGACACACTGCTCGCCGGACACTACAACGCGCACACACTCGCTGCTGTCGCGGTCGGCGCCAGCATCTGGTCAATCGCGATCGTGACCGGCATCGGCGTGATGATGTCGGTGCCGCCGAGCGTGGCCCAACTGCATGGCGCGGCCCGCCGTGCGGAAATCGGCCCGCTGTTTCGCCAGGCGCTGTGGATGGCCTTGCTGCTCGGCCTCGGCTTGTTGATGTTCATTCGCTTTGTCGGGCCACACCTGCTCGGCAGGTTCGGTGTCGATCAGGGCATCGTGGCGGACACGACGAAATTCATTCGCGCCGTGGCCTGGGGCGCACCAGCGCTGACCCTGTACTTCGCCATGCGTGGTTTGTCCGAAGGTTTGTCTCTGACTCGACCGACGATGTACTTCGGCCTGCTCGGCCTCGTCGTACTCGCCCCGATCGGCTACACCCTGATGTACGGCAAACTCGGCTTTGCGCCGCGCGGCGCCGAAGGCTCGGGCGAGGCGACGGCGTTCGTGCTCTGGGTCGAGGTGATCGCGTTCGCGCTGTATCTGAACCGGCATCGCAACTATCGCGACATTGCTCCGTTCGCGCATCTGGAAGCACCGCGTTGGCGCGAGATCGGTGCATTGCTGCGTCTCGGCGTGCCGATGGGCATTGCCCTGATGATGGAAGCCGGTCTGTTCGTCTGCACCGCGCTCTTGATCGCCTCGCTGGGTGCGATCACCGTGGCCAGTCACCAGGTGGCGATCAACGTCGCCTCGATCACGTTCATGGTGCCGCTGGGTCTGGCCATGGCGACGACGGTGCGCGTCGGCAATGCGGTCGGTCGTGGCGATGCGCATGGCATTCGCGCCGCCGGGCTCGCCGGCATGGCGCTCTCGCTCGGCACGCAATTCATCGCCTCCTCCGCCATGGCGCTGTTCCCGCGGGCGATCGCGCACGCCTACACCGACGACGCGGCGGTTGCGACGCTGGCCGCGCAATTGTTGATACTCGCTGCGGTGTTCCAGTTTTCCGACGGTATCCAGGTCACCGCCGGCGGTGCGCTGCGCGGACTCAAGGACACGACCATGCCGATGATCATCACCGTGCTCGCCTACTGGGCGATCGGCATGCCGCTGGGTTACTGGTTGGCATTCAGACAGGGCTTCGGCGCGCGCGGCATGTGGATGGGGCTGGTCGCCGGATTGACCGCCGCTGCCGTGCTGCTGACCTTGCGTTTCCTGCGCGCAAGTCGCACGACGAAGGCATGACCTGCGGCGCATGCGCAGCGTCGGTTATTGCGCTACGCTTTCGGCATACCACGCATTGCGCCAATGCCACGGTGTGATGAGCGACAACGGTTTCGATGAGGATGATCCATGGCTGAAAAACCCCGCGGCGTGTTCGCTACCTTGCTTGTCTGGGCTTGGAGCTTGTTCAATTTCGTGCGCCGCCTCGTGTTCGGCACCATCGCTCTGTTTCTGCTGCTCGTTTTTCTGATGGCCTGGCGCCTGGGTGGCGGCGGCAGCGGCACGCTCGAAGAGCGCACCGCACTCGTGCTCGATCCCAGGGGCAGCATCGTCGAACAATACAGTTCCGATCCCGCGCAGCGTGCGCTCGCTTCGGTTGCCGGACAGAAAACCCGCGAAGTGCAGTTGCGCGACATCCTGCGTGCGATCGACGACGCCGCAGCGGACAAGCGCATCGAGCGCCTGGTCATCGAACCCGACGGCATCGCCTCGGCCGGCATGGCCACCTTGCATGAGATCGGCGCTGCGATCGAACGCTTCAAGGCAGCCGGCAAGGAGGTCGTTGCCGTTTCCAATTCGATGAGTCAGGGCCAATACCTGCTCGCGGCGCACGCCAATCGGATTCTCCTGCATCCCGACGGCGACCTGCTGCTCGAAGGCCTCGGTCGCTATCGCACCTACTACAAGGATGCGCTCGATTGGCTCGGCGTCGATGTGCATTTGTTCCGTGTCGGCGAGTACAAATCCTATGCCGAACCGTACATCCGAAACGACGCTTCGCCAGAATCGAAAGAAGCCGATTTGTTCTGGATGAATGGCGTATGGAACGACTATCTCGCCGAAGTCGCCACCGCACGCAAACTCGATGCGAAACAGCTCGCAGCGCAGATCGACGCCTTTCCGTCGGCGCTCAAATCCGCGAACGGCGATCTGGCCAAACTCGCGCTCGACAGCCACCTCGTCGACCAACTCGCCACACACGACGAGGCGGAGCGGCTGTTGATCGACAAAGGCGTCAAACAGGACAACAGTTATCGCAAGATCGATTTTCGCGACTACGTCGATCTCGTGCAGCGCGAGCATCCCGTGGATGCGCGGCCACAAATCGGCATCGTCGTCGCGCAGGGCGAAATTCTCGATGGCGATCAGCCCGCGGGTTCGGTCGGCGGCGAATCGACCGCCAAACTGCTGCGCCGGGCGCGCGAGAACAAGAACGTCAAGGCCGTGGTGCTGCGCGTCGCATCGCCGGGCGGCAGCGCGTTCGCGTCCGAACTGATTCGTCGTGAAGTGGAGTTGACCCGCGCCGCTGGCAAGCCGGTCGTCGTTTCGATGGGCGACGTCGCCGCTTCGGGCGGCTATTGGATTTCGATGGATGGCGAGACGATTTTCGCCGATCCCACCACGATCACCGGCTCGATCGGCATCTTCGGCCTGTTCCTGGATTTTCCCAAGGCGCTGGCGAAAATCAACGTGCATACCGACGGCGTCGGCACGACCGCGCTGGCAGGTGCGCTCGATCCACGCCGCGCACTCGACCCGAAAGTGGGCGAGGTGATCCAAAGTATCATCGACAAAGGCTATCGGAATTTCATCGGCAAAGTGGCCGCGGCGCGCAAGAAGAAACCCGAAGACATCGACGCGATCGCGCGCGGTCGCGTGTGGAGCGGCGCGCAGGCGAAAGAACGCGGCCTCGTCGACCAGCTCGGCGGCTTGCGCGAAGCCACGGCGGCGGCCGCGAAGTCGGCCAATCTCGGCGACAACTATCAGGTACGCTACGTCGAGAAATCGCTGTCGCCGTGGGAAAAATTCATCGTCGGCCTGTCCAACGACAACTCGGCGCGTTTCGCCCAAAGCTTGTTGCCCGAATCGGTGCGTACCCTCATCGCCCAGCCCGACGTGCAAAGCCAGTTGAAGCTGTTGCGCTCACTCGATGCAAACAAAGTCGGCGTGTTTGCCTACTGTTTCTGCGAGATCCGCTGACGCGACGACGTCTTCGATGGCGCGGAGCCGGCAGCGGACCGGCTTCGTCGCAACAGGGTCTGTCAGCCGCCGGCATCTTGCAGTTGCTTGTCCATGGCTTTTTTGTCTTGCTCCAGCGTGCCCTCCACCTTCTTGGCCTTGTCGAGTGCCTTGAGTTGGGCGTCGATCACGGTCTTCTGCCTCTCCGGCGCAGCCGCTTGCGCGGCGGCCGGTGTCGCCTGCGGCGGTTTGCCCGCGCAGGCAACGCAGAGCAGCGCGGGAACGATGGCGAGAATCGGCAGAATGGCGGTGCGCATGGCGAACTCCCGAAGGTGTCGCTAAAGTTTGCGCCTCGACGCCCGGCGCGGACAAGCGCGGCGGTCGTTTTCTGCGACGGAGACCGCCATGACCACGAATACCGCACGCTGGCGCCTGGACGGGCAGGTTGCACTGATCACCGGCGCGAGCCGCGGCATCGGCTTTGCGAGCGCGCGCGAGTTCGCCCTGCTCGGCGCCAGCGTGTTGATGGTCGCGCGCGACGAAGCGCATTTGGAGTCGGCGCGCGTGGAGTTGATCGAGGAATTCCCGCAGGCCGATATCCTTGCTTTCGCCGCCGACGTCGCCGACGCCGAACAACGTCGCGAAGTATTCGACTGGATCGCCGATCTCGACCTGTCGCTATCCATCCTCGTCAACAACGCCGGCGGCAACACGAGCAAGCCGACGCTCGACTACGCCGAAGCCGATGTACGCGCGCTGATCGAAACCAATGTGATGAGCGCGTTCGAGATGTGCCGCCTCGCCCATCCACAACTCGCCGAACACGGCAATGCGGCGATCGTCAATGTCAGCTCGGTGTCGGGGCTGACCCACGTGCGCACCGGCTCGCCCTACGGCATGACCAAGGCCGCACTCGCGCAACTGACGAAAAACCTCGCCTGCGAATGGGCCGAGGACGGCATCCGCGTCAACGCCGTGGCGCCGTGGTACATCCGCACCCAGCGCACCGCAGCCAAACTTGCCAACGAGGAGTATCTCGACGAGGTGCTCGAACGCACGCCCATGCGGCGCGTCGGCGAGCCCGAAGAAGTGGCTGCCGCGATCGCCTTTCTGTGTTTGCCGGCAGCGGCGTACATCACCGGCGAGTGCATCGCCGTCGACGGCGGTTTCCTGCGCTACGGATTTTGACGCGTGAGGAAAAAAATGCGCCTCGCCTACCAACCGCCCCACGATTTCGCCAACCTGCTCGGCTTCTTCGCCAAGCGCGCGATACCGGGCGTCGAACACGTCGACGAGAAAAGTTATCGACGCATCTTCACCCTCGGCGGCGAGGTCGGTGAATTCACCGTCGCGCCGGCAGCGCGCGGTCACGCGCTCGACCTGCACATCGACGGCGCCGACGCGACGCACATCCCCGACATCGTGGCGCGCGTACGCCGCATGTTCGATCTCGATGCCGACATCGCCGCGATCAACGCGCACCTCGGTCGCCGCCGGCATCTGAAGGCTTGCGTTGCGCGCCACCCCGGCCAGCGTTTGCCCGGCGGATGGGACGGGTTCGAAATCGCGATTCGCGCCGTGCTCGGCCAACAAGTGACGATCGCCGCTGCGCGCACTCTGACCGAGCGCGTCGTGCGCAAGTTCGGCTGCGAAGCCGACACGCCGAGCAGTGGAAAAGTATATTTGTTCCCGACGCCAGGAACGCTGTCGAATGCGGATTTGAGCGGCATCGGCATCACCGGTGCGCGCATCGCCACATTGCGTGTGGTCGCAGCGGCAGTGCGCGATGGTCGCATCGACTTCCGCGCCGAACGCCCGCTCGCCGAACTCGTGCGCATGTGGACCGCGCTGCCCGGCATCGGCGACTGGACGGCGCACTATCTCGCGATGCGCGGCCTCGCTCACGCCGATGCGTTTCCGGCCGGCGATATCGTCCTGCGCAACGCGGTGGCGCGCGACGGCAAGCCGGTGGCGACACGCGCGCTCGAGGAAATGTCGCAGGCATGGCGGCCCTATCGCGCCTATGCCGTCATGCATCTGTGGCGCTCGACGATGGCCTGAGCGGTCCCCTACCGGCGGCGACGCCCTTGCACCGCATGTGGCGTGCGCTATGCTCGGCACAACAAAAATAGCCGGGCGAGGATCGTCATGAGCGGAGTCGCTTGCAACGTCGCCGATGCGCGCCGTGATATCGACCGCTGGCTCGGCAATTACAGCGACGACCATCGCCACCCGACCAATATCCTCGTTCACTGGATTTGCGTACCGATGATCCTGTGGGCCGTGATTGCCCTGCTCTGGGTCGTGCCCGTGCCAGCGATGATCGGGCGCGCCGGACTCTGGGCTGCGGTAGCGATGGTGCTGGCCTTCGCGTTCTATCTGCGTTTGTCGCGCCCGCTCGCGTTCGCCATGCTTGGCGTATTCGTCGCATTCGGCCTCGTCACCGAAGGACTGTATCGCTCGTTGGGGCCATCATCCCTGCTGTGGCTGGCGGTCGCGATGTTCGTGATCGCGTGGATCGGCCAGTTCATCGGCCACAAGATCGAAGGACGCAAGCCCTCGTTTCTGACCGATCTGGCCTACCTGTTGATCGGCCCGGCGTGGCTTGTCGCAAAGATCTATTGACTGGACAAAAGATACCCCCGAATAGACTGCTGCGCTCGGTAACTCGCGCGCCGGTCATGCCCGGAATCCTCATTTACGACCGGTCTTTGTCGTGCTTATTCAGAACTTCAGCAAAAAAAAAGACCGGCGCGAAGCCGGTCTTCGAGTGTTGCGATACCTTGCGATCAGAACGTGTACTGCGCGCCGACGGCGAGGATATTGCCATCGACCTTGAACGCACCATTGAGCGTACTCTTGAACGCGGAAATGTCGTTGATCTTCGCGTCGTTGACGAACAGATGGGTGAACGAGGCGTCGATGCGCAAGTTGGCGCTGTACTGATAACTCGCTCCAAGCGACAACCAAAAGCGCGAATTATCCGGCACCTTCGGATCGCGATGTACATCCGAGGTAGGAGTTGCATCCCAAGCCACGCCACCACGCAGAGTCCACTGGTTGTCGAGTTTGTAGTCGCCACCGACCGATGTGAACCAGGTGCTCTTGTAGCTGAAGTCCTGGGTCGAGGTCGGCTGTTTGGGGTTGTCGTAGACGATTTGCAGAGTCTTGAAGCTCGACCAGTTCGTGTAGCTCGCGTTGACGCCGAAACTGAACCGCTCATCGACCGTGTGCCACCAGCCAAGGTTGACGAACCACGGCGTGTTCAGATCCGCCTTGCCCTTGGTGTTGACGAAAGCACCGCCCAGCAAGGGAACCAAATTGGACGGCACGAGGAAGGTGCCATTGCCGCTCAAGGTATGGTCGATCTGGGAGTGGAAGTTGACGCCGAAGCGATCGTTCGCGGTCGGCTTCCACAGTGCGCCGAGACCGAAACCATAACTTAGATCATCACCCTTCAAGCCGCCCTGGCCATCGGCCTCCTGCGGCAGCAACGCCCCACCGGTCGGGCCGGCGAGAATCGCACCGAAGTCGATGTCCTGCACCAGCGTGGCCGATGTGCGCTGCACGATCAAGCTGGCGCCGAGCGACAATTGATCGTTGAGTTTCCACGAACCGGCGAAGGTCAATGCCGGCGATTGAAGCTTGGTTTTCACGCCTTGGTAGCGACCGACCCAGCGGTCGTTGTACTCGGTCTGGAACCCGAATGGCGCGGACATACCGACGCCGAGCACCAACTGCTCATTGATCGGACGGATGTAGAAGGCGGACGGAATCGCCTTGGTTGTGCCGGCATCGCCGCCGTTGCCTCCGGTGAGCGGTTGACCGAATACGTCCTGACCGCTGCCGCTGAACTTGGCGCTGAAATTGATTGCGGACACGTTGCCGGTGAGGCACGACGTCGTAAAGTCGCTCATCGCCGCCGGGTTGTTGGCGACGACCGCGCAGTCATTCGGGGCGGCCGGACCACCGGCATGCGCACGCCCGGTGCCTTGTGCCGTGTCCTCGCTGAGCTGGAAGGCGCTGGCGAATGCGCCTTGGCTAACAATGGCCGCCGCGACGGCGAAACTCAAAGCGGTCAGGGCCGGAACGATTCGCTTGTTGGGTTGGATAGGTGTCATGGCGAGATGTCCTTCTGGGTTCCGGATGTTCAATGTTTGACGACCGCGCCGTTCGTGACCTGCACGGCGGCACCATTAGTCGCAAAAAAGCTCGCTGCCTCACCTTGCATTTCGACCGTGGTCTGTGGCGAGGCGGATGGATCGAGCAGCGAGGAATGCACGCCGCTGACGAACAGCACCGAGTTGTGAATGCCGGTCGGCGATTGCGTGGTCGCGCCGATCGGCGCGAGACCGAGCAGAGACACGATCGGCAATCCGCCAGACAGCGGGGCATTCGGCACGGTGTTGGTGATCACCTGGTCGGGCAACCATTTGCCATTGGCGTCATAAGCCTTCGGATTCTTCGTGTCGCCGACCAGTGGCGCACTGCCGCCAACGACCACCTGAGCGAGCAAGTTTTTCTTCGCCAGCACAGCGCCGGTGCCTGCATCGCCTGCGTAGTTGATCGGGTCGCCCGAGTCGATCACGCTTTGGGTCGCAACAACGAACGTGTTGAAGTCGGACGTGCCCGGCAGGATGCCATTCGTCGCCAAGCCGGCCAGAATGGTCGGGCCGAACGTTGGTGAGCCGATCAACAGATTGGTGACACCACCACCCGGCACGTTGAGCACTGCATTCTGCACCGCCGTGTTCGGCGTCGCCGCTAGCGCCATGAAGGTGGTACCTTCGATGCTGCCGAGCGATATGCCGAGGAAAGCGACCCGCGAGGCATCGAATAGCGGTGTGCCGTTCATGGCCTTGACATAGGGAATTGCACTCCGCAGCGCAAGCAGGTCGGACACGCCTTGGCGCAGGTTGTCGCGCGAGGTGCGCAAGCTGCTCAAGTTGATGAAATACGAACCCGAGGAGGCAATCGAACCCGCCACCGGTTGGCCGGACACCGAATCGATCTGCGGCAAATTGAAAGTACGTTCGCCGGTCATCAGTGCGGCTGCGGGTGTGCCTGCGAGCAACTGGTTGCCGTAGAACGGATTGGTTGGCGCAAGGCCATGCAGTGGCAGGTCGATGGAGATTACGGCGAAACCGGCTTGGGACAACGCACCCACGGCGGCCAGCATCGAGGTACGATCGCTGGTGATGCCATGCTCGTAGATCACGACCGGCCAACCGGCCGACGGCATGGCCTTGCCAGAGTTGGCGTTCGGCACGCTCATCAGCACCGGCACGGTCTGCTGCGAGGTTGCCACCGGCAACGGATTGGCCACAGTGACTTTGGTCGAGGTCGGATCAAGCCCCAAGGCCTTGCACGACGCCACCTGACCGCACGGCGGCGCCGTCCAGTAGTTTGTCAATGGCGCGACCGGGTTGGTTTTGCTCGGTGCCGACAAATAGTACGGCACGGTCAGGGTGCCGACGTAGATATCGGCAATCGGCGGCTGACCAGGAATGAGATCGCCCAAGGTCTTGCCAATGGGAACCACGGCAATGTTCTTGTCTGGCGCGGCATCGACCAAACCGGCGATGGATTGCATCGTTACCGTGGTTGCCTGGGTCGTGGCGGTCCACGACAGCACGATCGTCGACGGATCGACACCCGCGGTTTTGGCGGCGGCTTCCTGCAGGTTGGTCAACTGGCGCAGCGGCTCGAGCGCGCACGCCTGGGCGTCGGCCAGCGCGGGGAATACCGATACGCCGTTCTGGCACAGCGGGCTGGTGCGCTTGGCGAAGCCGTAGATCAGCGACTGACGCGTTGGCGCGCCGCCGGCATCGGTGATGCCATTGGTCAACACGGCCATGTACGAGGTCAGTTGCTTGAGTGGCCGCGTCGGCACGAGGGCGAGCGTCGCGCCGGTGGCCGCGTTCGCGGGCAGCGCGGCGACGTATTCCTGGGGCGAGGCGAGCTCGCGAATGATGCCGAGAACGGCGCCGGTTTTCGGATCGGTCTTGACTTCATACAGATGTACGCTCTTGCCACCGATGACGCTGGCGGCAGTCAGCGCTGAAGCGAATGTCGTGCTCCAGGGGGCCGTTGTGCTGAAGCCATCGAGCGAATTCAAGGCGTTGTAGACCGCCGTCTGCCCCGCCGACGTGCCCGTCGCGATCGGGATGTTCAGCGACAAATCCAACGAACCCTGACGCAACAAATCCGTAGGGAACGGCACCGTGCTCGTGGTGGGGTCGAATTTTGCCGTTGTGTGCAGCGGCACCGGCGCGGTGTAGTCGTAAGCGTGCGCGCTCGTACCCGCGAAAACCGTCAACAATAGGGACGGCAGAATCAAGGGGCGAAAATGGAATCTGTGCATGGTCTCCTCCTCCGCACAAAGCGGCATGCTGGGCTGGTGGCGAAAATTCAAACGCTTGTTTTGACGATTATGCCGATAACTTCACGGCTCGGCTTGCCGCGACGCAACAAACGCCGGCATGGCGGCGGGCTTCTTCCTGTATCGAACGTGCGAGTGGAACTTTCCACGTCAATCCACGATGAGATTCGATTGATCATGCGGCGTCCCCTTCGTCCCCGCAGGCATCTTCTCCTTTGCTTTCGCCGTCGTCAATCGGACGACGACAGCTTTGCGCGACGAGCGCATCTTGTGCGCGGAAAGCGCATGGCGCGTAGCCGAAATCGCGCGCTGCCGCCGAATTGTCGGCAATCAGCGGTGCGGTCAGGCGCGCGAGCGCACCGGCCCCCACGCGCCCACGCGCGAGCGCGCGCAGAAGAGGCAGTGGTATCGGCAAAGGCCAGGCCAGGCGCGGTGGCCCGAGCGCGATTCGCCGGAGCATGTCGTCGAAACGCAGTCGCTCGCCACCACCCATTGGGTATATTTTTCCATATGTGGATTCATTGTCGGCCACGGCAAGACAGGCGGCGGCGAGATCGCGGGCATGCACGGGTTGGCGCAACCCCGCCGCACCGCGCGGGATCGGCAGGACGCGCCAGCGCCGCGCCCAGCGCGCGATCGGCGCCAGGCTGCGATCGCGGCCACTGCCGTAGATGAGGGTCGAGCGGAAAATCGTGCAGCCGACGCGACGCGCACGCGCGGCTTCCATCAACTGAGTCTCGGCGTGGCACAAGCGCTCGCTCAAGGCTCGCTCGGTTGCGTCGACCGAATCGCGCTTGCTTTCCGCGCTCATCGAGCCCAGTGCGACGACTCGCCGCACGCTCGCGGGGGCGGCGCGCGCGAACCATGCCGAAAAGGCATCAAGGGGGCCCAGACTGAACACGACGTCGCATGCCGGCAGCGGCGGCATTTCGCCGCCCAGATCGCCGCACTGCCATTGAATTCCCGCTTCGGCTTGAACTGTTACCCGCGCATTGCGGCTGATGGCAAGCACGGGGCCGTGTTTGCCCAGCGGCGGCAACAAAAAATCGCCGACCATGCCACTGGCACCAAAAACGAGGAAGGAAGGCAAAACCGTCTCCAGCGACGAGTTGGACTTAGGGAAACTCTGATTTCGCCATGCGGTCGAAGCATGACCTAATTGTGGGGTGCAAATGATGGCACAGCAGATGACCTTGGCAGCTCAGGCCGACGCGGGGTTCGAGCAACACCGCAAGGCGACGCGCC
>Ga0208826_1000318_pt1 | contig 52763 bp, 35 predicted proteins | sample AD_UKC115_MetaG_FD_184451 | JGI IMG/M metagenome (GOLD analysis project Ga0208826, IMG submission 184451) | Active sludge microbial communities of municipal wastewater-treating anaerobic digesters from Hong Kong - AD_UKC115_MetaG (SPAdes)... | ecosystem: Engineered > Bioreactor > Anaerobic >... | reverse complement strand
AGACAGTGGCTTAAGCAGTGCAGTTGGCAGTGGCACATTTAACTTTACTGGGGTTACGACCGATGACAGATACTACTTTGGTTTACAGGTGATAGATAAGGCAGGCAACGACACAGGTGCCCCGACTGGTGCTGGATTAGGTAGTGTATTAGTAGACCGTGTAGCACCGACCATAGGGACAATAGCCGTAGATAGTCCTACCAATACAGTTCCGATAGAAGTGAATTACAGTGGTTGTTCCGATGGTGGTAGTGGTATAGATGTAGTCAAGTTATGGTATAAGTATGGAGATAGTGGATTATGGACAGACAGTAGTTTAAGCAGTGCGGCGGGCAGTGGTGTATTCAACTTTTCTGATGTTTCTGCTGACGGTATGTATTACTTTGGTTTACAGGTGATAGATAATGCAGGGAACGATACAGGAGTGCCGACAGGTAATGGATTAGCCAGTGTATTTGTAGACCGAGGGGCACCGGTAGTGACAGTAGAGATGCAGACAGTGACGGACCGTAATCCTGAGTTGCGAGGGACAGTAGAAGACATAAGTGAGATAGTAGAGATGAAGGTGAGAGTAGGAGGTCATGAATATGCTGCTGTAATAGTGGGTAATGCGTGGACAGTTCAGGTGACGAATCCCTTGCGTCGAGGTGTATACGATGTAGAAGCAGAGGCGACAGATGCGTTAGGACAGGTAGGCGTAGATACTACGACAGACGAGTTATTTGTAGATGTTCCTGACCCGTGGGTTACAGTAGACAGATTAGTGACCAATGATGTGACGCCTGTATTGACAGGCAGTATGGGACCTGCAACAGAGGGTTTAGAAGTGGTTCGTGTGTCCGTGAGCGTAGGTGGCTATAGTAACACTGCGGAGTTAGATGTAGCATTAGGCGTATGGAGTATGGAAGTATTAGAGCCGTTATCTGAGGGTGTATATGATGTAGTAGCGGAGGTTGAGGACAGCGGTAATAATATATCTTGGGATACGACAGATGACGAGTTAGAAGTAGACTTATCACCACCAGAGATAGAAGTAGTAGGACCTGAGCCGCCAGAGACGACAGGCGAGCCTGTGTTATACCATGTATTCTATCGAGGTGTGAAGGAGGTCAGTCTAACTGCGAACGATATAGAGTTGTTGACCCAGGGAGGCGATGTTTCTGCGACAGTAACAGTAGAGCGTATAAGCAAGTCCAGTGATATAGATATGGAATATCAGATAACGCTTAGTGAATTTGAAGGTAATGGAAAAGTAGCGTTGCATATCTTAGCGGGGACGGCAGTAGACGAGGCAGGCAACGATGCACCTGATTATATAGGAGGCTATACCTTACATGTAGACTCAGAGGCAGGCTTACCTGTGATAGGCGATATAGGCATGGCACTAATGTTTATGCTGTTATTAGGTTTAGGCGTATTTGGTATCCATTATCGCTATCATAGAGAGGAGTCTCACAGTTAATAACAATAGATAACAGATGTTAACTATCCATCTATTCAGTTCCGCAGGTGGAAACAGACCTTCCCCTGCGGAACTTTTTTCTAAAACACCAGAAACAATTAATCTAGTTAATACAAAGATGACAGTAAAACCTCCAACCATTTATTTTTTAGATTTAAGATATTTACCGCCAAGACGCCAAGTCCGCAAAGATGGGAAACACAATATTAGTCACTTAATATCTCTAATGCGGAAGCCCAATGAATAAATGAAAAACCATAACGCTCTCTCAACTTGTCAATACATTTCAATCCCTGTTTTATCTTCCATTCCTTTAAAGAGTGAAAAAGCAATAATTGTCCCTGTAATGAGGTCAATTCAGAAAGCATTACGCCAACCAAACGAACCCGATACCTTCGACTTTTCGCCTTTGCAATTAAGGGAGGTAGTGCTAGTAAAAAATCGCTATCCAAAAGAGTAGGCTCTGGAAAAGAACAGGAGAATGTCCGTGTGATAAAATCGGCATAACGCACTTTTAGGGTAAATCGCTTTGCCTCCATTTGTTTCTGCCTTAATTCATAGGTGCATGCTTCTAGAAGTTTTATTATCTTTGGAATAATTTCTCGCCAATAGACCAAATCGCTATCAAAAGTGATTTCTCTTGAAATAACCCTTGGTAAATCTGTATGAGGAAGATATTCTACATCAAGCCCTCTTGTCCATTGATAAACATGAAAACCATACGCACGACCAAAAAGTTCCTCTAATTTTTCTAATGAAAACTTTCTAATTTGACCTATTGTGTAGACACCTAAAGAATGGAAAACCTGTTCTGCCCGTGGTCCAATACCCGGAACACTACGGACAGGTAAGGGGGTAATAAAGTCTAAATCTTTCCCCGGAGGCACAGAAAGATACCCATCTGGTTTCGCCTGCTTTACAGCAATTTTTGAAACAATATAATTTGAGGCTATCCCTACCGTGCATGGCAAATTTACTTTATTCCACAATGTATTTTTCAGTTCTAATGCTAAATTATCTTCTGACCCAAACAGGCTTATACAATTTGTAATGTCCAAAAAAGATTCATCAATAGATGCAACCATCACCTGCGGAGAAAAACGATGAAGAATATCTACAACTTTCTCCGAAACATATACATATTTCTCGTAATTCCCAGCGACCAGAACCGCTCCCGGACATTTTCTCCGAACTTCTCCCACAGGCATACCAGCAGTAATTCCATATTTCCGTGCTTCATACGAAGCAGAAGATACGACCCCTCTTGGATTGTCTATCTTTGTTACCACTACCAATGGTTTTCCTCGATATTCAGGATGCTCTGCCTGTTCTATAGATGCAAAAAAAGCGTCCATATCTACATGTAATATCCGTGTTCCCATAAGCAGTTTCCTTTATATAGTGAAAATATTTTCACCATATAATTATAAAAGTATATAACCCATTACTGTCAAATCGGCTTCATAAACAGAAATATACAGGTAGGACATTTAATTACGAGAAAAAACTACTTTATTTTTTTAGAGTTTCATTTTTTATTGCTATTAGACGATGCGGTATATTCTTGTATTATTTCAAGCAATCTCTGTCCTCTGGGTGTGTCTACGGGTATCATGGAAGTATTTCTGCATTCAGGACAAATTTCATATTGACTTGTCAATCGCCAAATTGTGTAGATTAAACCGGGTAAGATAAAAAGCAGCCATAGTGCAAGTTCAATATAGAAACTTCCTCTGGTTATTCGTTGTGGGTAGCCAACATATCCACAAGTTGTGCAGATTGAGTGTTTTGCCATTATTTTTGCCTTTGTTTTGTCAGTGATTTTTATTTAAGTTGGCAATGCTTATCTGTTCTAAACTTATATTTTATCACTATCTAATTTTCAAAACCATCAAAACCTTATAGGTCTTATTTTTACTTAATTTCTATTTGAACATCTGAGGGAGTCGTTATTAAAGACCAGAGCGTTTTCCAGTCGGCATTGATATAGAAGATAGGTGCAAGATTTATATTTGGAGTTGTTAATAGTAAAGAAACTGTTGCCTGATTATTCCTAAATCCAATCATTAATTCACCATTGGTGAAAGGTTTTGGGTCCTCTTTTCCCAATAATTTTTCCAGTTGCTTCTCTACAATGCTAACATTTTGTAGATATAGTATTAGACGAAGTAGCACATCTCGGTTAATAGTCAATCCATCGGGGCATGCCAGATTAAAATCGCCATTTATCAATTGCCCCGTCATAAGGTTCACATCAAAGTCAAAAGAACCGTGGGCTGTTCCTGAAAGTCGTATCCATGGAGGTCGGACTTCCTCTGTAAATTGCGATAAATCCAATTCCTCAAACGAACCTTTAATGTTGCCCAGAAACGAATTATCTTTCCACTGCACAGTTCCTCCAAAGTTAAACTTGCCTTTCCACAAACTACCAGATATATTTTCTAATTTCATTTCAAGGGGTAATAAATTGAGATGAAAATTGCTTTCTATTTGTTGTAAAGGAATCTTATAAAAGACAAAATTACCCGCGTCTGAGTGGATAGGAAATGTCGTTTCTGCTATGTTTTGTTTATAACCTTCCGATAAGAAATTTTCTATCTGGATTTGCCATGCAGGAACATCTAATTTTTGTATATCAATATTCCATTTTATATTCCCGCTGTTTAACCTGTTGTCCCTATACTTAATTTCATCTGCTATCAGAGAAAAAGTCCCTTTGCTAGCTGGACCTATTCCCAGTCCATACAACTCAGCCAGATTCCCTGTAATTGACACATTTCCCACATCTAATAGAAGACTTTTGCCCTCCGTTGGAAATTCAAAACTACATTTCTGGATATTGCCCAGAGAACAATTCTGGATACCGATTTGCAATTGTTCAATCTCGACTTTGTATTTTGAATAGTCAAGGAATGCACCTCCATTAACACATAAATTTGTCCCTTCAGGTAGTGTATATCCCGCCATTCCTATTCCTTCGCCTGTGCCTGAACCTTGAATCTGAATTTTTTGTTTTCCATCCCAATTGAGATTGCCTGTGAAATCTATTTTTCCTGGTAGGTAGAAAGGCAAAAAATCAGTAGAGATTGAAGAAAGATATATTTTCGTTTTTACCTTTCCTTCCAGAGACAGCGGAGACAAATGTAGATTAAAAGATTGCAATTCAAGGTCCATAGAATTTTCAGAGGTAATTTGAAAAGTCCCGGAAAACATCTGTAAATTTTTAATCATTCCTTGAAAATTAAATTCCGATGGTGAAATAGGTAAAAATTCGTTATCTTCATTTTCAGGGGATAAATTGCCAGCAGCCTGTAATTGTATATCATTCCACGATGTGCCCTGTATATTTAGATTGCAGTTTCCAATTGAATTTGCCAGCGTATTTTTTATAATTGAAGGTGCCCAATTCTCAAAATATTTTAAAGGAAACTTTTCTGTGTTTATATTTATCTTATATGACTCAAAGGGCATAAATTCTGTTGAAAAAAGAATAGGATGAGACAGAAAATTTACATCTCCATTCCAGTTTACTTTATGTTTATCGTTTACATCCAGAGTAGTATGGAATTTACTATTTAATGTGATTGCCTCAAATTCCGAAGAAGCGCACTTTCCCTGAATTTCTCCTTCCAAATTGGGGAATATCCCATTTAACAGAAGGGAATAATCAATAGTGAAAGGTGCAATTTTGCCCAACATGAGTGTATCGTATATATAAGGAGAGATTTTCTGGATTATGGAACTGTGAAGTGGACTATCTGAAACAAGTTTTAATCCCATGTTCTGATTTGCAGGTGTATATTTCCACTCTATATTCCATTTAGGTTCTTCAGCCGTGTTTAGGGATACAATCGTGCTTTGCTCGTTGTCCAGAAAATCAGAATAAATGTGCATAGTAGAGGTATAATCAAGCCATGGCTTGTCTTTTGCTCCTATTGTTAAAGAATGAACAGATATATCTCCGTTAATAGTTTCAGGAATCCATATTGGTTTTTGATAGCGGATATTTCCTACGAGATTTTTTATTTCAATCTTTTGCCAATAGACAGGGAACGACAGAAAAGAATAAGACAATTCAGATATATAGTTTGCCGCAAGTTCATCTGAGTATAAACGGATATTATCAAAATCAATTTTTGTGCCAGATTTATCAATATTAAATTTTCCCGAAATAAGGATATGAGGCATAAATTGGACGAGTGTGTCTATTTCATATAATTCTTGGAGTGATTTGCATGTAATATGAATAACTCCATGAATCTTTTCTATCTGCTGATTATGAAGAACTTCTAAATTTGTATTCGGTGCGTCAAGAGAAAGACTCTTTTTCTGTTTATCAATCATTAATTGAACACCTGTTAAAAACAGGCTATTTTCCGAATCTGAACCTGAAAAGAAAATTTTGTTAATAGTCAAATTTTCTGGCAAGTATTTAAAGTAATAATTATAATCTTTTGTTTCCTTGTTATAAGTGTGAGTTGTTGTAGATTTAATATCTTCTTTACCTTTAGGTCTCGTAGAAATATTGATTTTACATTCATCAATATTTAAATGGTAATTTTTTAATTTCCATGTTGAAAATTTTACCTGAAAATTATTAAATTCTAATGCCGTGTTATAATTAAGTAGTTGAATATAGATTTTTTCAAAAGAAACGCTTGGATAAAAAGATAGCCCTTTCAATGATATGGATATATCCGAAGTGGGTTTGAAGGATATAGAACCTTTAATTTGAAATGTTGCCCAGATTCCCAAAGTGGTTAGAACTAAAATACAAAAGCCAAAAATAAAAGTAAAAATAATATATTTTACAATTTGAAATATTTTTTTTCTCAAAGGTCTTCCCTTTAATATAATATTATAGAAATAGAGTATCACAATTTATATTTTAATTACGAGGAATTATGGGAAAAAAGGCAATAGCAAAAAAAGAGCAACCTACTCCACCAAAAATGGACACTGCAGAATTAAAAGATAGGACTTTGGGCTCACCTATAAATAAAGAAAATGTTCCTTTCTCAACGAAATTATATCGTGTTTTGTTTGTTCAGCCATTACAGGGACCGCATCAATCGTTACATCCTACAATACTAGAACATCTTCCTGAATGCCATATTGACTGTGTCCATTCAATAGAAGAGACAATGGACTATGTGAAACTTTTTGTGCCTGATTGTTTAATTATTGATAATGCTCTTGGAGATGAAGTTTGTTTAACACTATGCAGATACTGGAAAACTTCTCTGGAAACCTCAAAGATACCTATCCTACTTATAGTGGACTATGAAACATCAACCGAACGCCGTTGGGAATGGCTGGTTGCAGGCATAGATGATTTTCTAATTTTCCCATGTGATATGCCTGAAATTATAACTCGTATCCGTATATTATTGCGTATGAGGCAGGCGGAAATTGGGCTTTGGGAAGCCAATCGTCGGTTGATGGGACTGGCAGAGGAGCGGTCGCGTGCTCTGTTCATATATGATTCCCTGAACCGTTTTTTATTAGACAATTGCACAAACCCGATATTAATATTTGAACTTGATGAGAATATTGAAGATAGTCGTTTCCTCGATGCCAACTCAATTGTATACCAGATAACAGGTTATAGTCGAGAAGATTTTTTACACCTTAGATTGCGTGATATTATCCCTCCAAATCGTGCCAGAGGAATAGAAGGTAGAATTGAAAGTATTACTCAGCACCAGCAAGTATCCTTTGAAACAGTCATTTTAGCCAAAGATGGCAGACAAATACCCGTATATGTTCAGGCAAGAGCATTTGATACAGACAAACACTCCTGTATCATTACTATTGGTCAGCCTCTTGAAGAAACACAAAGTCTTACCTCTGAACGCCTTTCCGACAGTGCTTCGAGGTATAGAATTCTGGCAGCACAGACAGGCATGATGATTTATGATTGCAACCTTAATACGGGAAAAATTAAATGGGGAGGTGCAGTAACACAAGTAACAGGCTATCTACTACACGAATTGGAGACAATCAATTTACAAAGATGGATTGACCATATTCATCCTGAAGATTTGCCTCGAGTAAAGGCACATATTCGAGTTGCAGTAGAAGAGGTGGGAAAATTTCGGATTGAGTACCGATTACGGCATAAAAGTGGTGAATATCGTTATGTAGAGGACCAGGGCGTAGTTTTGCCTGATACAACAGGTGAAGCCTATCGCATACTGGGTTCAATAAAAGATATAACTGTGCAAAAGGAAGAAGAAGAGGCAAGAAGACATGCAGAACAACAGGTTCAACATTCACAACGATTAGAAAGTTTAGGCGTATTGGCAGGGGGAATTGCACACGATTTTAATAATCTGCTTGCTGTGATTATTGGCTTAACAGACATGGCGTTAAATGAGATTCCAAAAAAATCAGCAATCCATGAAGACCTGAAAGAAGTATTGCAGGCAGCACATAGAGCAAAGGACCTTGTGAAACAGATTTTGACATTTAGCAGACAAACAGGTGAGGAAAATACCCCTCTGTATTTACATGTAGTTGCCCGCGAAGCACTGAAACTCCTAAGAGTGACTACCCCACCTACCATAGAAATTATTGATAGCATAGATGTCCATTCTGGCGCAATTATGGGCAATCCAGCACAGATACATCAAGTTGTTATGAACTATTGCACCAATGCTATTCAAGCCATGCCTAAGGGAGGTAAATTGGAAGTAGAAATTCGCGATGTCACCCTAAGCGATAATGCCTCACAAATTCATCCAAAACTTAATCCCGGCACCTATGTAAAATTGACTGTTCGCGACACAGGCTACGGAATGGAACCACAGATATTAGAACGAATTTTTGACCCATTTTTCACTACGAAAAAGCCCAGCGAAGGAACAGGTATGGGATTGGCAGTAGTCCATGGAATTGTTACCTCTCACAGCGGCGCAATTGTAGTAGAAAGTAAACCTGCTATGGGTTCAACCTTTTACACATATTTCCCAAGAATTGATAATCCTATTGTATCTGAGAAGAATCAAGAAGAAGAACCACTGGAGGGAGAGGAAAGAATCTTGTTTGTTGATGATGAAGAATCGGTATGCAAGTTAGGGAAACGAGTACTGACACAATGGGGGTATAAAGTGGAAGTATGCCAGAATCCTATGACTGCATTAGCCCTTTTTACACAGAACACTGAGCGATTCGACATTGTTGTTACTGACCAGGCTATGCCCAAAATGTCCGGTGAGGTCTTAGCAAAATGGGTTAAAGAACTTCGTCCTGATGTCCCTGTTATTTTGTTCACAGGTTTTAGTGGCGAACTTTCAACAGAAGAATTATCACGATTGGGTATTGATGATATAGTGATGAAACCTATAGTTGCTCGAGACCTTGCCCGTCGTATAAGAAAAGTCTTAAATCAACAAAAAGACAAGAAATAATTCTTTATTTTTGCCAATTAAGAATATTATGTGGGTTTAATAATGCCTAAATTAAGGGAGGATCCTGGCAGAATTTTTACTTCTTTAATTTCTAATATCATTCCATTTTCAGTTTTTATCCGCAGGTTATACATTCCCGCAGGAAGAGGAGAAAATAAAATATTTCCCGCTTCATCGGTATGTGCATTGCAGGGCCACCAGGGTCCTAATTTAGGGTGGAACATCATTAGCCCTACATTTTCATTTGAGATAGGTTGACTATCTTTATCAATTAATCGCAATTCTACGGAACTTGCTTCAAGCATGACTACCTGCATATCTTCAAGATAATCAGCATTAGTTGGAGCAATTTCAAAGTAGTTATTGGGGAAATAATGTAAAACAGGGTCCCATGCACGAATATATACGGCTTTATTCTTTGGAACTTGTATAATACTTATTCCATCAGGACCACTCAAATTACCACGAGCAATAGGCTCATCAAAGGCATTAGGCTTTTCCGTAGCAATACCTGCCATGTTTTCAAGTGGTTTCCCTGTGCTATCAATGATGATTATTTTGCCAGTAACCAATGGATTTGCATTGTTTCTTTCTATTGCGGGTGTTTCAGGAGAGGTCTTAGGCTCAATGGTTTCGACAGGTTTATTAGTTTTTTCAGAAGGCTGTTTTTTCTCTGCATCTTTTTGATTACAAGAAAAAACAAATGAAAATAGCAAAAATAGAAAGAGAAGTTGTAAATAAATTTTATTCCATTTATTTTTAGTCTGTCTCATGGTCTTGTATAAGGAATTGGTGTTGATATAGTTGGTAATAAAATCCCTGTTGTTCCAATAACTGTTTGTGAGTCCCCTCTTCTATGATTTTCCCATAGTCTAATACTAAAATTCGGTCAGCGTTCATAATAGTAGATAGACGATGAGCAATTATAACACTGGTTCGTCCTTTTAAGAAGGTTGCTAAGGCTTCTTGAATATATTTTTCACTTTCCGAGTCGAGATTGGAAGTGGCTTCATCTAAAAGTAGCACTCGGGGATTTCTTAAGATGGCGCGTGCCAATGCAAGTCGTTGCCTTTGTCCGCCAGAGAGTAGTTGTCCAAATTCACCCAGATTACTGTCTAACCCATTAGGCATTTGTTGGACAAACGATTCTGCATGTGCCATTATTAATGCTTCTTGAATTTGCTCGTCAGTGATATTTCTATCTCCTCCCGTCATATTGTCGCGAATTGAACCTGAGAAAAGGATGGTTTCCTGTGTGACTATTGCTATCTGCTGCCGCAAACTTTCCAATGTTACATTTCTAATATCCATATCATCAAAATATATAGCCCCTCCATTAACATCATAAAAACGAGGGATAAGTTTTACAATAGTTGTTTTTCCTGCACCACTAGGTCCGACCAGTGCGATTTTCTCTCCATGCCGAATAAAGAAATTTATGTTATCGAGGACAATCTTTTTGCCATCGTAGGAGAAAGAGACATTCTCAAACCGTATATGGTTAAAAAGTGGTTTTAAGTGTGTAGCATGAGGGGCATTCTGGATATCAGGCTTCAGGTCTAAATATTCAAAAACTCTTTCAGCACTTGCGACACTGGTTTGTATCAGATTATTTACAGTAGACAACTTCCGAATCGGGTCAAGTATCATGGCTAATGCGAGGTAAACCTGCAACAGGTCACCAATATCGAGACGATGTGCAATGACTCGATAACCGCTAAACAAGATAAAGCCAGAAAAACCTACTACAAGTATGAATTCCGTAATGGGTTCAGTCGCGGAATCTGCTTTGACCATTTTCCTTAAGAATTTCCGTAATTTAGACGCCTCAAAATTGAATCGCTTTTTCAGAAAATCCTCCATCTGAAAACCTTTAACGATAATAATTCCCCGGGTGGTTTCGTTGATTAATGAGGCAATATCTGCAACTTTCATAAGTGAACGGCGAACACTTTTACGAACATACAGTCCTAAATGGATTAGCGTGTATCCTAAAGGTGGCAAGACACAAACACCAACAAGTGTTAGCCATGGGTCAACACTGACAGCAACGGCAAGAAAGATTAACGCCTTAAAGGGTTCGCGTAGCACCTTGATAAAAGCGTTAGAAAGTCCACGATTGACCATGAAAATATCATTACTAAATCTCGCAACAACATCCCCAGAAGAATGAGATTCAAAAAAACCTAACGATTGAGTCATTATATTTTCATACATTTTTTGAGACAGGTCAACTGAAACAAACGCACCGACAGAACCAGCAAGGTATTCCTGAAAAAATCGAGCACAACCACTTATAAAAGTTAGTGTAATAACAATAACAATGGCAATAGACAGAGCAAACAGTTTATATTTTCGCATTCTTTCTACAAGTCTTATAAAGGATTTATCCCATTCTGCGGGTGGCTTACCCAGCCATTTATGAATGTCCGAATCCCATTTTTGAATTTCTTTTGCATATTCAATTGCAGGGTCTTTTTCGTTGCTAAGCAAAATTGTATTTTGAGAATCAGGCGATTGATATAAAGTAAGTTTAACTGCTGTTCCCAGACTTACAATCATAGTCCCAAATGAGAACGCAATAATAATAGACAGGACAATGGCTACAATTAGACGAGATTTATAGACCAGGGCATAATGGATTAGTCGAAAATAAACCTTCCAACCTGAACTTGTCCGTTTTGGTTCAGATAAGAATAACTCTGGTAAAGATTCTGTATTTGTTGGTAATGGTTCCATATAATATAAATAAGTAGATTTTAATTAGTATCCGAAAAAGTTTTTCTGGCAATTTCATTCAGTTTTTCAAGGGTTTGTTCTGCTTCTGTCATAATATCATTTATAATTTCTGAAATGCTTTTTATCTCATGAATCCTGCCGACAACCTGTCCACAAGCGATACAGCCCCGGTTAATATCCCCACTAAAATAGGCTTCCCTACCTATCTTGCCGGAAATAATCGGCAATAGTTCTTCGAGGGTAGCACCTTGCTGTTCCATGCTGGCTACGGTTAAAGCGGCTTCATTCTTCATAATTCTTGCAGGATTGCGAATAGAGCGTTCTACTACAATAGTATCGGTTTCCTGTGCTTGCACTATCCATTGCTTGAAATTTTCATGAATAGGAGATTCCTTAGAAGCCATAAAGCGAGTACCCATTAGTATAGCGTCTGCACCTAGACACAAAGCCGATACTAACCCTTTACCATCACAAAAACCGCCTGCGGCTATCACAGGTATAGACACTGTTTCTACTGTTTTGGGCAGCACAATGAGCGTGGAGACATCGTCCATCCCAGGATGTCCTCCGCATTCAAAACCAACTACAGTAACCGCATCTACACCGACTTGTTCCGCTTTCTTGGCATAGCGGACAGCAGGAACTTTATGAATAACTTTTACCCCAGCAGATTTCAATTTAGGTAAATATGGTTCTGGATTTCTTCCCGCAGTTTCAACGACAGGAATTCCTTCTTCACAAACAATATTTACAAAAGTTTCAGTCATATCACTGGGCATAATTACAGGAAGCATGGAAATATTTACTCCAAACGGTTTATCGGTCATGTCTTGTGTTTTACGAATTTCTTCTCGTAATTCTTCTCCACTAGCACATGATACTGCTGTAATGAATCCTAAACCACCTGCATTAGATACAGCAGAAACCATCTTTGACTTTGCTAACCATTGTAAGCCACCCATAAGGATAGGATATGTAATCCCCAACATTTTTGTAATTCTTGTTTCATAAGTAAACATGTTTTCTCCCTGCAATTCTTGTTTGAAAGTATAGCATAGTTTGGAAATATACAAAACCTGTCAATCATTTTCCCCCTCAAAATAATCTGTTTTCCCTTCCACCTCTGTCTTATCATCCGCATTATCTTCCTTTTTAACTTCTTCCTCATTTGCTACAACTTTTACAATTCTGCCTCTAAACTGTGTTAATAAAGACTGAATTTGAGGAATTTTTTTTAATTCTTCCGCAATATCAGGAGATACGAGGTCTTTAAAATTCCCACTTTGCTGGGTTTGAGTTTGCGATGGGTTTGGTATATATTCCTCTTTAATAACTTGTATATTTTTAGTTGGATATTGAAGCCGATTCATAATATTGCGAAGAAGTTGTTGTGTTTTTTCATCAGACAGACATGAAATAGCAGTTGTATTTGTAGAATTTACATAAACAAACAATGTCTCTGTTTCTTTTTGATGTGATACCTGAATGGAATTTAAAGATAACCTTATCTCTATACCTTCTTTGGAAAGTTCATGAAGCAGTTTTTTTGTTAAATATTCCTGACTTTTTTTTTGTTGGTTGGAGGTGTGAATTGAAACCTGTTTAGAGACTTTCTTATCCATTGATATATTGGATTGGTTTGATGTGAGAACAATCGGTTTTTCGGTATCTTTTTTAGGTGGATGAGGTGTTTCTATTGTTTTTTTTTCTGGCATCTCTACATTTTGTGGATAAATTTGACGGGATTCTTTGACAGTAGTGGAGGACGGAAGTTTCAGAAAATCTTCAAGTTGAAGTATTTTATCCAGAATGGTTTCAATAGATAATTCAGCACCTACTTTGCAGTTTTTAACAAAAAAGGCTTCCAATGCAGTCCGATGGGAAAGTTGCAAAGTAAAATGTTGATTTAATTCTGCCAATTGCTCTACAAGTCTGATAAGTTGAACTATTGAAAATTTTTCTGACTGTTCTTTTAATCGTTCAATATCTTCTTTGGGTAGAAAGAGTTGATTTGGGTCCTGTGTCGTTTTCAAGATAAGTAAATTTCTTATATGCTGGATAAATTCTTCGACAAACTGTGTTAGGTCTTTTCCAGATGTAGAAATCTCATCAATAATGGTTAGTGTTTTTAGAACATCTTTATCTTGTAGAGCATAGACTAATTGGTCAATTTTCTCTGTTTCAATAAGTCCAAGAACATCCTGAACATCTTTATAAGTAATTTCTCCATCGCAGTAGGTCATAAGTTGGTCGAGGATACTTTCCGCATCTCGAACACCTCCATCGGCTGTGCGTGAAATTACAAACAGTGCTTCTCGTGTAGCACTCCGTTTCTCTGCCTTTACAATTTGTTCTAAAAGATGAACAATATTAGGCACAGCAACTCTGCGAAAATCATAGCGTTGACATCGAGATATAATTGTGGCTGGAATCTTATGTGCTTCTGTCGTAGCAAGTATAAAAACCGCATGAGACGGTGGTTCTTCTAATGTTTTTAGTAGAGCATTAAACGCCGCTGAAGACAATTGATGAACTTCGTCAATAATATAAACCTTGTATCTAGCATGAGCAGGTGCCAATCTGACTGCCTCACGAATTTCACGAATATTATCTACGCTATTATTAGAAGCACCATCAATTTCCTGAACATCCAGATGTGTCCCATTCCCAATTTCTATGCAGTTATCGCATTTATCACATGGACTAGGTGTTGGTTTATCAGAACTCAGGCAATTCAATGATTTTGCAAGAATACGCGCCGTTGTAGTTTTTCCAATTCCTCTTGAGCCAATAAATAATAAGGCATGATGTATGCGACCTGAAACAACCGCATTTTTCAATGTCCGTGTAATATGTTCCTGCCCGACAACCTCATCAAATTGCTGCGGTCTCCATTTTCGGGCAAGAACATGATATGTATCATTTGGTTTTGGCATAGTTTTCTATTTTTCCAGAACTTAATTATGAAGTGCTCGCGCACCTTCCGTCGAACGATATGTTCAGAACGGCAACAGAGCAGTTAGCTCGGGTCCGGCGACCCTACAGCACACAGACAGATTCGACTACGGCTGCTTCCTTCCGGACCTGACCGAGTTTGTCGTCCATCTGTTGAGTAGGACCAAACCGTCAACACCACTTACTCTGCGCCTGCTAAAGGACATACCGCCCTCGGGAGGGAATTCAGCCTCGCTAAAGCGGATTTGCGAGTTCAGGAACGCCGCTTCGTTCCCACCTAGCGCGAGCAACTATTATTATAACGATTTCTTTTGAGAAAGGCAAAAAACTATATGCAATGTTTTCGCTATAAAATATAGTCCATTATTAAAACTATTCAAGAAAATGATAAAATCCTTCCATATAGTTTCATAATGGCAAGAGTAAGTGATATTTGTTTTTAAAATATTGGACTATTCTTTTAAAATAAGTAGGATAATTTAATGAAAAATAGAATAAAAATACTTCTGATAATTTTTTTATTGTGTATTTATGTAGGATGTTCCCAGCCTGAAAGAGTAGAAATAAAAACAAAGAGGGAATTTACCACCCCTCAATCAAATAATTCTGTCACTCCTTTGCCAGTTCCTCAACGACTACGACTCGTTCCTCTCGTTCCTAATGATATAGATTCTGTATCAAATCAGAGCGAAGAATCGCAATTAGCAAATCCACAATCACAAATTCCACAGAAAGTAGAAGAAGCCCTTGATGGAAATGAAGGAGCAAATACTCCTAATTCTGTGGTTGGTGGATTTGCTCAATTAAATTTAATCTGGCAGACACCTGACGGCTGGCAGGAGGATAGGGGTAAACCAATGCGTATAGTTACATTTACAGGGGGTGAAGGTTCAAGTTGGGAATGTTATATAAGTGTGCTTACGGCTCAGGCAGGTGGAGTTGAAGCAAATTTTAATCGTTGGGCAAGCCAGATGGGAAAAACAAACATAAATGTTCAATCCCTTTCACAGTTGCCTGAAATTACTATTCTGGGGAAATCATGCAAAGTGTTGGATATTAGCGGTGATTATATAGATATGCAAGGAAATACTTTTAAAAATCATCGTTTATTAGGCACAGTTTGTCCCCTGGAAAATCACACACTATTTATTAAAATGACAGGCACAGATAAGGAAGTAGCCCAGCAAAAAGAAAATTTTTTCAACTTATGCAAATCACTCTCTTTAGCCAACTAAACAACATGATGGAAGAATAATGATGAAAAAAGTGCTTCGTTTTTTAGGTTCCTATAAACTTTCCGTAGTCTTACTCTTTTTTCTTATGGCTATTGTGTTTTTTGGAACATTAGCACAGACAGAACACGGAATCTATGAAATACAAAAGCGATATTTTGAATCAGTGTTTGTAGTTCATTGGATAGCCAATAAAATTCCATTACCTTTACCCGGTGGTGGACTTTTAATGGTATGCTTACTAATTAACCTGTTTATTGGGGGTGTTTTGCTGGCACCAAAAAGCATTAAGAGACCGGGCATGCTTATCGCACACTTAGGTGTTATTTTGCTTATTCTTGGTGGATTCTGGGGCAAATTATGGGGAGACTATGGACAAATCTCACTTTTTGAAGGAGAATCAAAAAAGGAGTTTGAAGATACTAAAAATTGGGAAATTTATATCTGGAAGTTAGCAAAAGAAAATAATACACCTACTATGGAATGGATAATTCCTCAGAAAGATTTTGCCCATCTCCGCGGTGCAATGAGACGAACCTTCTATTCTCAAGAACTTCCCTTTGAGATAACGCTTATGCGTTTTATGAAAAATGCTATGCCTCGATTGGCTATCCCCGGTGTGGAACAGGGGATTCAAGGGGTTCTGTTGGAAGCAGTAGAATTAGAAAAAGATGAAGAGTTAAACCTTGCCGGGATATATGTAGAAGTTGCTGCAAATGAACAACATCATCTTGGCATTCTTTGGGGAGGTGAAGTTCAGCCCTGGGTCTTTGAGATAGGTAAAGAATTATATGCAACGGGTATTAGACATCGTAGGATAGAATTACCATTTACTATTAAGTTAGAGAAATTTATTAAAGAATTTTATCCGGGCACTAACAAACCTCGTTTCTTTGCGAGTGAGGTAGTATATTTCACAGGAGACTGGGAACAACGCATCGTGATACGGATGAACGAGCCTTTACGATACAAAGGTTTTACTATATATCAGGCATCATGGGGGACAGCCACAGGAGTCCAATCTTCACCTGTTTTCTCAACTTTAGCCGTAACAAGCAATCCTGCCGAACAAATACCCTTATACTCTTGTGTGATTATTTCATTAGGATTGTTAATTCATTTCGCTCAAAAGTTGAACAGATATTTGAAGCATAAAAGAGAAGCAGGAGAAATTAAATGATATTGTCTCTGTTTATAAATACAATCTTGATTGCAATGCAATTGACACTGCCTAATACCAGTGAGATAGTTTCAAATACAACACATCAGATTAATGAACTACCTCCACTCTGGGGAAAGGAGATTATCGCGTATGCAGAAAAACTTCCTATTCAATCAGACGGTCGTGTAAAACCATTAAGCACCTATTCGCGATTTCTACTTTTAAGATTGAGTGGCAAAACCTCTATTAAAAGACTTGATGGAAAAACATTGTCATCAACAGAATGGTTTTTAGACTGCCTCTTTTATCCAGAAGCCGCAAAGAAATATCCCGTTTTTATTATTCAAGATGAAACAGTTTTAGAAAACCTCGGCATAGAAGGGCACGGTAAAAAACGAGACCGCTATGCTTATAATGAATTGGTAGTGGCTCGTAATAAATTAATGGACGAAGCACAGAAATATTCTCAAATAACACCTGCACAAAGGACAAGAATTCATGAGCAGACACTTTACCTCGCAGATAATATTTTAGTTTTTGAAGAGTTGCTTGGTTTCCTGGACTTTACACGCTTTGAATTCTCTATCCCTAGAGATTCAATGCTATCAGAGTTTTTCCCAGATAAAAATAATGTTTCATTGGTGGAGATTGTAAAACAGTTTCCGGATATTAAGAAGAAACTAAGAGAAATTTCTCAAACAATGGATAAGGAGCAGGTAAGAAAAGAACTGGAAACAATACGAAACCTTTTGGGAGAGGTAAACGAATTAGTTCATGCCTCAGAACATTTCACTGTGCTGCCTCCATCAGATACTGCACAGGACAAATGGATGTCCCCAATAGATAGCATAATCCCTGTCTTTGACCCATCAACCGATACAGTCCCAGATATGAGTATATTCTTCCTCTTTAACCAACTTGTGCAAGAACGAGATAACAGAGAACAATTTCAAAAAACATTTTTACAATTGGCGAACAATATTATTCAAAAGGCAGAAACACGCGGAGAATATAAAAAGATACCGATAGAGGTCCTTTACTACAAAGGTAAATTTCTATTTTATAGCCAGTGGATATTTTTCCTCGCTGTGGTTATTACGGCAATATGGTGGCTTTCTATTGATAATAAATATTTAAAATTAAGTGTAATCTCGGTTAATACTATTGCCTTGTTATTGCTTATTATGGCAATAACCTTGCGTTGTATTATTCGAGGGCGTCCCCCTGTAACCACCTTATATGAAACAATATTATTCTCAACAGCAGTTGCTGTCATTTTAGCGTTCATTATGGAATGGCTTAGAAAGGACGGCATTTCATTAAGTTTAGCAAGTTTTTTAGGATTATTAGGTTTATTCATTGCTAATCGTTATGAAATGGTAGAAGGCACAGATACCATGCCCAGCCTGGTAGCAGTGCTGGATACAAACTTCTGGTTAACGGCTCATGTCACAACTATTGTCATTGGCTACGGTGCAGGACTATTAGCAAGTGCCTTTGGGCATATCTGGATTTTAGGAAGGTTATTAAAAGTAAAGGGGAACGATGTAGAATTTTATAATCGCTTATCCCAAGGTATTTATGGAATTATCTGCTTTTGTTTCTTTTTCTCTTTAGTCGGGACTGTTTTAGGCGGAATTTGGGCATTGCAGAGTTGGGGACGCTTTTGGGGTTGGGACCCGAAAGAGAATGGAGCATTACTAATTGTGCTGTGGTGTCTCATCGTTATTCATGCGAATCTCGGCAGAATGTTAGGACCAGCAGGTCGTGCGTGGGGCTCTGTCATACTAGGTATTGTCGTTTCCTTCTCATGGTGGGGAGTAAACCTGTTGGGTGTCGGACTGCATAGTTACGGATTTACCCGTGGTGCATGGAATTCCCTTCTCATTTTTTGGATTATAGAAACTCTGATAGTTATTTTAGGCGTATATTTCAGTCTATCCGAACAAAAATTAAAAGGCTAACAGTTTATATTAATATCTTTGAGACAAAAAATAACCGAATATCATTTTAGTATTTTTTTAAATTTAAAATTCTATTTAAAAAAACTTGCAATTTATTCAAATTCATGGTAATATTATAAAAGTGCTATATTTTTATAGAATTTATAGATTTTGCTTTTAGTTATAATAAAATAAAAAAATAACGAATAACTTTATATTGGCTTCAAAGGAGGACCACTAATGAAACACAAAAATTTTATGATTTTACTCTTGTTGCTTTTTGTTTCCCCGTTATTTGCGTATGGAGACTCGTATTGGGTATATTCAGCCCGTTGGGAAGGGAGTTCCGTCCCATCCGATTCAGAGTTGGTATCCCTTGCTAAAGAGCAAGGCTCATTAGAGTATATTGAATTTGGCGAAGATGGAATTCTTCGACGCAGTATAGTTCAATTTGGAAAACCTAAAGTTGGTTATCCCGGTTTTACTTCATTGAATCGTGCACTCTTAGAAAAATTTGCAAATGAAGCCGAAAAAATGGAAACCAAAGATGGTAGCAAAGTTTTTCGTGTTCAAATGGACACGGCTACTATGGAATGGACTGTTTTTCAACCCAAAGGAAATCAAGGTATTTGTAAAACAAATTGCTATGTAAAAGATAAACTTTTATATACTGAGAAACGGGAAGAAGTCTATTCTGCAAATGGGGTGCGTCCTACTTTTATTCGTTGTGATTACCAGAGAGATGGACAACAAGGGGTAATTGTTCAAGTGTTTGAACCTTATTCTGGTGCTAAATCAAATTTAAATACGGAGTATGTAGTGAAAGGTGGAGTTGAAGAAGTTATAAAGGTAGATGTTAAGGGAGATTTGGGCAAAGCCGTTGAAACTCAGCCTGTTCAATTTACAGCACCGTTGACAGGTTTGAACTTAAGTTTTGATTCAGGTTGGTGGCCTAATGGTAAGGGAGAAGGTGGTTTTGAAGAACAACCCGGCGGTTTTCCGGTGCAAGTGCGAATTCGTGCCGCAGCAGTATCTAACTATCAAGCCGATATTCAAGGGTTTTTCCATCTTAGTCCACCCTGGCTTACTGCGGGAAATGCCAGTGGTTTTTGGGGTTATGATTTTGGTGCAGAATTGTTAATGAAGGCAGGCTTTGATTTAGGAATTATAGACCCATTTGTAGTAGATATTCCCTATGTGCCTGATGTAAATCTCAGGGCGAGTAAATATGATTATTTCAATAGTTTCTTACTTGAATCCACATCTGTTCTTCAAGATGCGACTCCCAAAACAAATTTATTTAATGTAGATTTAGTTGATACAATATTAGGACTGATAGGGGTAACTTTGCCATCATGGTTGAGTTGGATACCTTTTTCTGCTGGTGCAGGAATAGATGCTTCTACAACCACAGATGGCTCTTTAGAATGTGATACCATCAGTTTGCAGGAGGGATTATTGTTCTGGACAGAAGGACAATCTGTGCCAGTAGAAGTAGGAGAAAATGGCTATCGGACTATAATGAATTACAATGAAATTTGTAATCTGGTTCTATCTGTGAATTTTTATCCTACTGTATTTATAAAAATTTTTGGACTTAATTATTCTTTACCCATATTAACAATACCGTGGGCTCCCTATAATGGGCCTCTTGACCTGGCATTTAGTAGTTATGAAGCAAACTTTACTTCAGAACCACCTACTCAACCAGCAACGGATTGGTTTACAGAAGATTTCGGAACGGATAATGATTTAGATTACCATCGTTTGTTATTGACTCCTACAAATAATGCTAATAAGTATATTGCCTGTACAAGCCAGATTTCCGATTATCCAGTAGATTCTCTGCTTTCTACGACAGTCAATTTAGGTGACGATGCTTATGTAGAAGTTCCATTAGCCGATGGTAAACAGGTAGTTTTATATGGTGTGGCTTATGACCGAGTATTTATCGGTAGTAATGGGTATCTAACTTTCACAGAGGGTGACACAACAAATGGAGAATCCACTGAAACGCACTTTAGAATTCCACGCGTTTCAGGGATGTTTGACAATTTAAAACCTAATGATGGCGGTCAAATCTGGTGGAAACAATTGAGTGATAGGTTTGTCGTTACCTATAACGAGGTTCGTGTAGATGGGAATTTTACAGGCGATACGGCAAGTTTTCAGATAGAGATGTTCTTTGACGGTCGAATTGCTATATCCTGGTTGAATATAGAAGCCTTCGATGGTTTAGTCGGTATATCAGCAGGAAATGGTGTCCCTACTAATTTCAAGGAGAGTGATGTAACGCGTTATGCTCTATGTATTGAACCAGAAGGCGTTATTGAAGGAATTCCTGAGGGTAGTGTTGAAGGTGAAGGTATCCCTGAAGGAACAGTAGAAGGCACAGTTGAAGGTGTAACAGAAGGCGAAATTCCCGGCTGTCCACAGCACTGTGAAATCGTTTCGTGTGGGACTACGAGCGTGCAAGGAAATGCTCGTAATTCATGGGAAACTTATTGTGTAATGAAAGGAATTGACTCTGTTTCAGCAGATTTGGATATGAACCAGATGGTTGAGGCTGCTCAATTACAATTATTAGATATTATTTTGGGCAATCCCGGTGTCCAGAATCGTTGTTGTGTATTGTCTGCATGGCAAAGCAACTATACTCTGTTTACAAATATTATTGATTCTGCTGTGACTCAGGGTTTAATTTCACAATCCATCTTATCTCAGATTACTGCAGCACAATTAAAATCGCTTTTTGCAGGTATAGCCACTCTGGGAGACAGCACAACAATAAGTTTATTAAGGCAAATGGCTTCTCAAATTGGGATTTCATTCTCTAATAGTCAAATAGACACTTCAGCAAGTCAGTATTTAGGTGTGTATGGTGATGCAGATGGAGATAGGGTATGTAATCTGGCAGAGTATAATGCGACCTTTGACGGAACAAACAGTAGTATTATAACCTTTGTTCTGTCTGCAATAGACCCAACCGCAAAGAGCAATGGTGGTGGTTGTGGTGCACCATGTTTTAGTGAGACAAATGAAGGTGAGATTTTGCCTATGTATCAGTTGTCTATTATGACAGAGGGCAACACAGCGCCCGTTTCCGTTCAAGTATCTCCTACAAGCAGTGAAGGATTAAACCCGGGCTACTATTATCAAGGAACAAATATTAGTGCACAAGTTAGTTATGATTTTTCAAAGGATATATGGCAAGGTTGGGTAATAAATGGGCAATTTGCAGGTTTGTCAAACCCCATATTGTTTAGTATTACTCAAAATACAACTTTGAAAGCAATGTTTGTGCCAGTTCAACCAGAAGGTTCCTCAGAAGGTGAACAACCTTCTGTGATTCCTATTATTCAGCCGTATGTGCTTGAATTGGGTGAAGTTTCTACCGCCGATTGTAAAGAAGGAACATTTACACTTACAAATTCCCAGTTGAGTACAGAGGCTCTTATAGGAAATGCAGTAATAAGTGCACCCAATGTGCCTCCCGAAGCCTTCCAGATAATTTCTGGTGCTAATTACAATTTAAATCCAGGGCAAAGCCAGAATGTGGTTATAAAATTCTGTGCTGATGGAGTAAGTCCAGGAGAACACCTTGCTTTAGTATCATTTTCAGGTGTGTCGGATTCACTTATTTACCCTGTAACCGTAACAGTCGTTTTGGCAGAAGGAGAAGGTGTTTCAGAAGGAGTAATTGAGGGAGGAGGAGAAGGTGTTTCAGAAGGAGTAATTGAGGGAGAAGGAGAAGGAACAATTGAAGGGAGTGCAGAAGGGACTTCCGAAGGCGAAGAATATCTATGGCATAGCGCAGATAGAGATATGAATTGGAAAATAGACTTACGAGAACTTTTGCGAGTAATCCAGTTCTTTAATTCCTGGGGTTATCATTGTGCTGAAACTCCCAATGCAACTGAAGACGGTTATGAAGTAGGTGAAGGTCCTAATCATAATTGTAAACCACATGCTTCTGACTACAACTCGCAAGATTGGAAAATTGAACTTAGAGAACTTTTAAGATTAATCCAATTCTTCAATTTAGGTGGGTATCATATAGACCCAACTGGTGAGGACGGATTTGGTGCAGGTCCACCAAGTAGATAAGAAATAAATGTTTCATAAAATTCACGGGGAGAAGAAATTTTCCCCGTGAATTTTAAATGGTAAAGGAAAGGAACTCTGTATGTGGGATGTTATTATTCGGAGAGGCAAAATTATTGATGGGAGTGGTCAAAAAGGATATATAGCAGACCTCGCAATTGAACAGGACAAGATTGTAGCAATAGGGAATCTGTCAGAAGCCACAGCCAGAGAAGAAATCAATGCAGATGCTAAGGTAGTATGTCCCGGTTTTGTTGACCCACATTCTCACGCAGATATGAGTCTGCATAAAAAAAATGCAGAAGAGTTATTGCAACCATTAATACAACAGGGAATTACTACATTCGTAGGTGGAAATTGTGGGGTAGGACTATCACCTATTTTTGAAGAGCGTAAAGACCCTATTCTGACATATATTGGCGTCTTTTCCAGTTTCGACTCTGAAAAAGAATTTCAATGGAGAACTACTGCTGAATATTTTGATTTCCTTGAGACAAAAAAAATGCCATTGAATTCGACAATTCTTATCCCTCACGGTTTATTGCGATTACACGGTGTAGGGATAGAAAACCGATATGCAACTGATGATGAGATTCAAACGATGGTCCGCGATTTAGATGCGTGTATGGATGCCGGTGGAATTGGCATGTCCACAGGTTTACAGTATTATCCGGGAAATCAAACAGATACAAGGGAATTGGTAGAACTTGGAAGGGTATTAAAGAAATATAATGGAATTTTTACAAGTCATCTACGAAGTTATAGCAGCACTACTTTAAATAATGCAATTGATGAGGTTATTACAGTTGCAGAAAAAAATCAAATTCGTGCACAGGTATCCCATCTGTTTTGGGTTCCAGATTTCGGTGTATTCGGTCCTTTTGTTCGTTCCATTGTGAGAATGATGGCAAGTTTATCAAAATGGGTTACAATTCCAATTCCATTAGGAAAACCGATTGAACAGGCTATTGAACGAATTATTAGCCCTAAAAGCAGAGATGTCCATATTGGGGTTGATGTAATGCCAACCACCACAGGTTTTACACATCTTTTAGCCTTCTTCCCACCATGGTCTCTGTTAGGAGACCGGGAACAGGTAATAAATCGGCTGAGAGATAAAGAGACGAGGAAGAAAATTCTGCATAGCATTGAATATGGGAAAATGGAATGGCCACATACAGGACCTGATTCATGGTCATTGAACCTATTCCGCCTTATGGGCTGGGAATGTGTGACCATAATGACAGTTAAATCAGAAAAGAACAAACGATATGAGGGAATGAACCTTGTAGATATTGCCAGAGAACGAAAGGTCCATCCCTTTGACGCCGCTTGTGATTTGCTTCTCGAAGAAGACGGTAATGTGTTTGTTTTTGAAAGTATGGCAGAGCCTGACGATTCGTTTACTGAGCGTTCAACTTTTCCTTCTATGTCACATCCTGAAGTCATGATTTCTACGGATGCAATCTTAATGGGACTTGGAAAACCTTCTCCGTTATTTTATGGATGTTACCCAAAATATTTACAGCGTTATTGCAAGAAAATGAAATTAGTAGACCTTGAGACGGCAATTCGTAAATGCACCTCTTTAGCCGCAGAACATTTCCAAATACAAAATAGAGGTTTGTTGAAAGAGGGTTATTTTGCAGATGTGCTTGTAATAGATATGGAAAACATTGGTTCTAATGCATGCTTTAAGTCCCCTACCGAGCCTCCAACCGGTATTGAGGAAGTTATCATTAATGGAAAACGAGTAGTAAAAGGAGGCAATTTTCAAAAAGGTCTAAATGCAGGTTGTCTCCTTAGGCATAAGAACTAAAATTCTCTTACATAATTATTGAAAAAATCTTTCGATATTGTTTAGTGTAAGTTGTTTTGAAAAGATATACCGGATAAACACCAAAAAGATATTTTTGTAGTCATAATCTTTTAGAATAAAGTTAGAAAAATTATATTACAATAAGGAGTTAAGAGATAATGTTTACTCCCTTGCTTTTCGTGATATTGCTATCACAGTTTGCAGGTGTTGAAGATGTCCCTTATGAACATTTCTTCCATACACCGTATCCTATTGCAGGATTGCCATCTTTGTCCGATACAATTTCTATTCCTCTGGTGGTTATGAATGGGGATAAGACAGTAACTTATGTAGGGACAAATGAAGGTTTATTCGCCTTTTCAACAGAAAACCAGGAATGGATAGAAGTCGTATGTTTGTCAGAGAAAGGACCTGTGTTTGATATAGAAAAGGGACCCGAAGGTAAATTATACATAGGTGCATGGGACGGACTTTATGAACTTGTAGATGGCAAATCAAATAAAATTGAAGAAGTCGGTTCAGGACCAATTGCAGTGGTAAAATGCTTTGATAAATCTATTATAGCAGGAGGATATAATGGTATCTATACCTATTCTACTGATAAAGGCTGGGAACAGAAAAAGGGAACACTTCCCAAAAGCATACGAGATATAGCAATAGATTCTTCTAGCCAAATATGGGTTGCTACTGAAGTAGGACTTGTTCGAATAAAAGATAATGATAAAAAATACTATAAGCACAATGAGGACTTATTCAGTTCGGAAAACGAAGAAGAAAGATTAGTTTCTAATAGTTTAATGACAGTCTGCGTTCTGCCAGAAGACGAAATATGGGTAGGTGGATTAGGTGGTATAACTGTATTAAAAAATGGAAAAGTTATTAAACATTATCGCTATAATGAATTTCCCGGTGAACAGATAAAAAAAATTGTCTACGATTCTAATTTAGATAAGGTGTGGGTTGGAACAAATAACGGATTAATCTATATGTCTCGAGAAAGAAATACCTCTAAAAAAGTTTTCAGAAGTCGTAGATGGTTGCTAAACGATAATATATTTGATATTGATTTATCTCCGAACAATATATATGTATCCACACAAGGCGGGATAAGTCAATTGAAGATAGAATATAAAACCTTAAAGGAGAAAGCAGAATATTTTGAAGAGTTAGCACAAATACGCCACACCCGCGAACCAGGTCTTGTAGAAAAATGTCTGTTGCGTGTTCCTGGTGATGTTTCCACCTGGGGACCGTTAGATGACGATAATGATGGTGGATATACTAATATGTATCTCGCTGCCCTCTCTTTGCAGTATGCTGTTACAAAGGATGAAAATGTTCGTCAGCGGGCAAAACAAATATTTCAAGCGATTTTATTTTTGGAACAGGTAACAGAAATGCCAGGGTTTATAGCACGAACAGTTGTGCCGCATACATGGACACGGGTCCTTGACCCAAATGAGGATTTAACTCCTCAGGGAATAGCCTTCTTAAAAACACAAGACCCACGCTATAAACCCGTTCCAGAACGATGGAGAAAATCAAAAGATGGCAAATGGCTCTGGAAAGGCGATACAAGTAGTGATGAAATCACAGCGCATTTCTTTGGCTGGTCTATTTATTATGACATAGCTGCCGATGAAGCAGATAAAAAGGAACTGGAACAATTAGTCAGTCGTGTTATGGACAAAATTATTACTGACGGATATGTGTTGAAAGATATTGATGGGACTCATACTCGTTGGGGTGTTTGGGCACCTGAACGATTGAAACATGACCCTGATTGGGCAAACGAGAGAGGGATAAACGCTCTGGAAATTCTGTCTTATTTAAAGGCTAGCTATCACATCACAGGCGATAGCAAATATCAGCAAGAATATGAACGATTGCTAATAGATGAAGATTATGCTTCATTAGTAAAAAAGGCAAAAAATTACGGTCCTTCATCAAGAACACATATTGACGATGAACTTCTTGCATTTACCTATCCTGCACTATTCAGATATGAGACTGATGAAAAATGGTTAGAATTGTATCGAGAAAGCATACAACACTGGCACCGTGGAATTGAGAATGAACATAGCCCATTATACGATTTCATTTATGCCTGGTGTATGGGGTCAAACCAAAATTTGAATGAGACCATTACTACTTTAAGAGAAATACCATTCGACCTTATCAATTGGACAGTAGACAATAGTAATCGAGAAGATATTCACCTCGTTCGAGAACCAATCCTGGAGCATATCCAGACCTCACGGCTTTTACCACCGGGTGAGACAGGGGTAATACGCTGGGATAAAAATAGGTGGCAGGCTGTTCAAGGAGATGGTGGCACTACCGAGTGGGCATCAACTTTCTATTTGTTCCCTTATTGGTTGGGCAGATATTTAGGTTTGATAGAATAAAAACTTTTCATTTTCCTTAACACAGAGAACACAGAAAGTAAACAATAGAAAATATTGTATAATATCTCTTTCTTTCCTATAAGACCTATATGTCGTATATGTCATATATGTCTTATAAGTCTTATTTCCAATATCTTCCATTTTTAGTTTAGAATACAGTAATATCTTTAATTCTATTAATATATATTAGGCATTCATAGATGACAACTTTTTTTACATGGAGTTTTCTTTGGCAGACAATTGGCATTATTGGTGCAGTAATTTTCTTTGGACGATTTTATGTTCAGTGGATTTGGTCAGAAAAGTTAGGTCGAAGTGTTATCCCTATTATTTTCTGGTATATGAGTGCTGTGGGTTCAATTATGCTTTTGGGATACGGGGTATTCATTTTATCTCCAGTCGGTGTATTTAGTTATGGTTTTAATTTACTGGTGTATGTCCGCAATTTAATTCATATATGGAGGGAGCAGGGGAAACTGACGCCCTTCCGATACTACTTTGCTCACGGACTCGTATTAATAGCATTTATAGTTTCAACAGTGGTGGTATGTTATGTATTCTACCAAAAATTTTTCCATGTTCGAGGAATGGAGCGACATTTAGCAATACAGCATGGTTTCTGGATATTTTTAGGCATTTTAGGTCAGGCTCTTTTTGCTCTGCGATTTCTGATTCAATGGTTAGCCACAGAGGTAAAGAAACAGAGTATCATTCCACCAATTTTTTGGTATATTAGCCTGATTGCCTCTGCCCTACAAATTATATCCTACTCTTTCCAGAGTGAATGGCTATACGCATTGGGTCTTTTAACTACGCTCTTTATATATTTCCGTAATATATTGTTATTAAAGAAAGGGAAGGAGACAATACCTAACGGTAGTAGTGAAGATTAATCATATTATTAAACTATCTTAAATCGGCTTTTTGAATAGTCTATCCAATATTTAAAGGTATTATTTATTTCCTAAATCTTTTAGGGGATAGGAATGTGGTTTGATTAAAAAGTTTGTTTATGATTCAGAATATTTTCGGCGGCTTTAACAGTGTTTTTCATAAGCATTGCAATAGTCATAGGTCCAATACCACCCGGGACAGGCGTAATCGCCCGGACTTTTTTAGCAACACTCGTGTAATGGACATCACCTACAAGCCTCGAGCCAGATTTTTTTGAACTGTCCGGAATACGGTTCATACCTACATCTATCACAATACATCCCTTTTTTACCATTCTGCCACAAATAAATTCAGGGACGCCTATGGCTGCTACTAGTATGTCGGCAGTTTGTGTTATTTTGCTTAAATTGCGTGTATGTGAGTGGCATATAGTCACTGTTGCGTCAGCACCTCTGGCTTTTTGGACAAGCAAGGCAGCTAAAGGTTTGCCAACAATATTGGAGCGACCTACAATAACGACATGTTTTCCCTCAATTTTATATCCATACCGCAAAAGCAGTTCCTGAATACCTGCAGGAGTGCATGCCACAAAGCAATCCTGTCCATTAAGTAATTTTCCCTTGTTTACAGGGTGAAATCCGTCCACATCTTTATCAGGGTCAATGGTTGTAAGGATTTTTTCTTCGTTAATGTGTTTTGGCAACGGGCTTTGAATTAATATTCCATGCACTTCGCCATTATTGTTAAGTTCATTTATCAATTTAATTAGGTCAGTCTCTGAAGTTTGTGTTGGCAGGTCATAAGAAAAGGAACGAATCCCTAACTCTTCGCAAGTTTTACGCTTGTTGCGAACATAAATCTGGCTTGCTGGATTGTCACCTACTAATACCACTGCCAATCCTGGAATAACACTATTTTCTTTAAGTTTTGCTATTTTCTCTTTTAACTCTAACTTTATTATTTCGCTCAATTTATTACCATTTAATAATTTTGTTTTTTTGGGAGAGGGCATTATACATTCCTTTTTATATTCATTCCTTTAATTTTGAAACAGAGCGAACCACATTCAATTCTTTTGCAGCCTTAACTTCATCCAAGCGCCGGACAGGTGTGGTAGTAGGTGCTTCCTTTAATTTTTCAGGATTTTGTCTGGCTAATTCTGCAAGGTCTAACATAGTGTCGCAGAATTGGTCAAGGGTTTCTTTTGACTCTGTTTCTGTGGGTTCTATCATAAGTGCTTCTTTCACTGTTAATGGAAAATACACTGTTGGTGCGTGAAACCCGCGGTCGAGTAAGGCTTTTGCAAAGTCTAACGCATGCACTCCGTAATCATGGAATGGCATAGCCGAAAGCACGCATTCGTGCATGCAGAGGCGGTCGTATGCAGGTAAGAAAACAGAATGAAGTCGTGCAAGGATATAATTGGCATTAAGCACCGCTTTCTGGCTCACTTCTTTCAATCCTTCGCTCCCTTGCATAAGAATATAAACATAAGCACGGACGGCAATCAAAAAATGTCCTAAAAATGGTGCTACTTTGCCTATACTGTTTTTTGGATATTCAAGATTAAATTTTCCATCATTCTCTTTAATTATCCTTGGACCGGGCAGGAATTCAAGTAGTCGTTCATTTACGCCAACCGGACCCGAACCAGGACCTCCCATCCCATGTGGAGTCCCAAAGGTTTTATGAAGATTAAAGTGCATGACATCAAAACCTAAATCACCAGGGCGACATTGTCCCATAATAGCGTTTAAGTTTGCCCCATCGTAATAGAGAATAGCGTCGTGTTTGTGCGCTATATCCGCAATCTCTTGAATGTCTGTTTCAAACAAGCCGTGAGTATTGGGGCATGTCAGCATAATTCCAGCAACATTATCGTTCATGGCTTCACGGAAACTGTTCAAATCCAATGTCCCCTGCGAGTTAGAGGGAATCTCCTGAACCTGAAATCCTGCAATGGCAGCACTGGCTGGATTAGTCCCATGGGCAGAATCAGGAATAAGTATAGTTTTTTTATGTGTGTTTTTATAATATTTATGATATGCGGAAATTATAAGCACCCCTGTAAGTTCGCCATGTGCCCCTGCCATAGGTTGAAGCGATACGGCTTTCATCCCTGAAATTTCGCTCAATAATTGTTCAAGTCCGTAAACCAGTTCCAGTGCACCCTGAATGTGTTCATGATAAACCTCTGAATAGAGAAATTGTGGATGAAGTTGTGTAAAACCTTTGAAAGATGAAACAACATCTGCAATTTTTGGATTGTATTTCATTGTGCACGAGCCTAATGGATAAAAATTTGTATCAACTCCTATGTTTCTTCGCGATAAATGTGTGAAGTGGCGAACTACATCTAATTCAGATACTTCGGGCAATTCCGCAGGTGTCTTTCTTTGAAGGGCTTGTAGAAATTCTGTTTTAGGAAAGAACTCTTTGCCTAGTGAAAAAGCCTGACGATGATTGCATTTTTCAAAAATTAATTCCATCTCTTCTGCTCCTATGAGATACTTGTGCGAATTGCTTCAACAAGTTTGTCTAACTCTTCACGCGTTCGTTTTTCTGTAACTGCAATAAGTAAATCCCCGTCTTCTCCATAGGTAGTGCCACTCCAGTCTTTGCAGGGTATTTCAGTTTTACAATGTTCCAATAATGATTTTAGTGGAATCCCTGCTAATATACCTTTTATTTTAAGAGTTTGAATAAGTTTCTCTGCTGGAATGGGTAATCGTATAATAAATTCATTAAAAGTAGGTCTTGAATTGATTATTGGAACAAATGTAGATAATTGCTGTTTTAAGTATTCTGTTTTTGAGAAACAATCCTGTGCAATTTCTGTGAGACCCTTCTTACCTACTTCACATAGGTAAATTAGAGCACGCAAAGCACATAGAGCCTGATTGGAGCATACATTTGACATGGCTTTTTCACGGCGAATATGCTGTTCCCTCGTTTGTAGAGTAAGGACGAAACCGCGTTGTCCCTGCTTATCAACTGTAATGGCACAAATACGCCCCGGCATTTTACGAATATATTCTTTCTTTGCAGCAAAAAGTCCTAAGTAAGGTCCACCAAAACCCAATGGCAATCCTAAACTCTGTCCTTCGCCTACTGCAATATCTGCACCCATTTCGCCAGGTGTTTTCATAAGTCCTAAGGAAATAGGATAGAACTGAACTATTAGAAGTGCTCCTTCACTGTGACATTTTTGGGCAATATCTGTAAGGTCATGTAAGTTTCCAAAGAAATCAGGTGTTGCAGCAATGATACATGCACAATTAGTAGAGTCATCACTATACTCTAATTCCAGGTCAAGATTTGCAGTGTGAGTGCGTAGCATTTGTTCATAGATAGGGTTTAATCCAGGAATTATGTGTATCTTTCGTCTACCAGTTACACGAACAGAGAGCATAACCGCTTCAAATAAAGCAGTTCCACCGTCATATAGCGATGCATTTGCAACTTCCATATCAGTTAAACGACAAAGTGCTGTCTGGTACTCATATATGGATTGAAGTGTGCCTTGTGAACATTCAGGCTGATACGGTGTGTAAGTGGTAGAAAATTCTCCGCGTTGAGAAAGATAATCCACAACGGCTGGGATATAATGGTCATAAAATCCACCGCCAATAAAAGATATTGCGTTTACCTCATTTTTACGACTTAATGATTCTAATCTCTGATATGTCTCTATTTCCGATAAGGCTTCAGGTATCTTCCACAATTTCAGTCGAAGTGATTGAGGTATATCTTGAAACAACGATTCGATATAGGGAACGCCAATTGTTTTCAACATTTCCTGCTCATCATTTTTTGTAGTAGGTATCCACGCCATAATGTTTTCCTCAGAACCTCTTCAATTTTTAATTCAATATAATTATTAGTAATAGAAAAAATTTAGGAATGATAAAAGGTTTAAGTATAATAAATGTTGCTAAAATGTTTATAATGATTTCAGATATTTTTCGTATGCTTCTCGATTCATTAATCGGCGATATTGTCCCGTATCAATATCATCCATTTTGAAGCACCAACCTCTCCCATAAGGGTCAAGGTTAAGCAATTCAGGCTCGCCCTCCAACGACTCATTTACCTCCACAATAACACCTGTAACAGGGGCATAAATATCTTCAGCGGCTTTCACAGATTCTACCAGAGCCACAGGTTCTTTTTGGCGGACATGCTTTCCTACTTCAGGTAGTTCTACATAAGTCACATCACCCAATTGTTCCTGAGCATACTCTGAAATACCTATGAGATACAGTCCGTCTTCTTCCCCAATCCACTCATGATTCTCTGTGTAGCGAACATCCTCTGGATACATAGCATGTTCTCCTTATATTTTTGGGGCATTTTTAATTATTTTTTTACCATTACAAAACATATTATTTATGATACCTTTTTTCGTGCTGTGCCATTTAAATAAATTGGGACATTGGAAACCTCTACTTGCAAGGGACGACCTACAATTTGTAAAATTGTTCCTGGTTTTGAGGCTTGTTTGTCTAATAGTGCTAAACCAACACCAGTTCCTACACTGGGACCAAAGGTTCCACTGGTAACTACACCTACTTCACAGTCTTGCAAAGTAAGTTTTTGATTATGACGAGGTGCCTGTCTTGTATAAGTTTTGATACCCATCAAACGAGGATAATTGCCCATCTCTTTTTGTTGTAGTAATTTATCTTTTCCTATAAAATCATGTTCCCATTCTATAAATCGGTCCATAGAAGCCATTAGCGGAGTCATATCAGGTAAAAGGTCCTGCCCACTAAGGGGATAGCCCATCTCTGTTCTCAGAGTATCGCGAGCCCCCAAACCGCAAGGCTTTACATTTTCGTTAGATATAAGTATATCCCAGATTTCTACACCCAAATCAGGGGGTAAATATAATTCGTAGCCCAATTCTCCTGTATATCCTGCTCGTGTTATAATAATTTCTTCCTCTTTCCATTTATATTTCCCACCTGTCCAGTATTTTAGTTCCGATATTTGAGGACTGAAACCAGACTGAATTAATACATCAAGACTCATTGGTCCCTGAACATCAATTTTAACAATTTGATTGGAAATATTCTTTGCACGGATACTAGAATTGCATAATAAAGAAGAAACTTGCTCTAATGGGCCTGCATTTGTAACAACGAATAAATTTTCTTCATCCAGTTTCATTCCGACACAATCATCAATGATAAAAGTATCATTATTTAGTAAGACAGTATAACGACAACGACCAATAGGTAAATGTAAAAAATCGCTACATGTTAGATAGGAAAAATTGGCGATTTGGTCCTTACCATCTATGATAAATTCGCCCATGTGAGAGCAGTCAAATATACCTGCATGGGAACGAACATGAATATGCTCTGCAATAATCCCCTCAAATTGGACTGGCAAATACCAACCGTGAAAATCTACGAACCGACCGCCTGCTTTCTCACAACATTCAAAAAGTGGAGTCTTTTTTACTTCCAAAGAATTTCTCCTAAGGGTGATAATACATTCAATTGTGTGTTATTATATTATTCAATTGAAAAAGCACTTATTAACGAGCCCAGGCGAACGGCTATTTGTAATGTCGCTCCCTTGTGGTTTATTCCACTTATAATCGCCAGTTACGACATAATACTGCCTTATTATATCAAAAAAACATTTAAAATTCAAGAAGGAATTTATTCCTATATTATTAAAGTAACAAAAAAGCATCAAATTTTTCTATTAATAATTACTTCGCTATACATTGTTAAAATCAAAATAACAATTGTTAGTAAATTAGGAAAAAACATGATTTGTATATATTCAATAATCAATATGGTTCATAATTCAGTAGGGGAGAGTATATTATGAAAGATGTAAAACAAGAATGTATAGAAAAAAATTATAATAAAGAACATAAGTTAAGACAGAGTGGAGAAATTTTTCGACTTTTTAATAGAATTGCATATCGCTATGATTTGACAAATCATATATTGTCATTTGGGCAGGATATATATTGGCGGAAAAAACTTATCCAGCAGATTGATATGTCTATAGAAGGAAAAGATTTCTACTTATTAGACCTTGCAACAGGAACAGGTGAAGTTTTAAGAAGTTTTAGAAATATTTATCCTGAACAGAGATGTGCAGTAGGAATTGATTTTGCAGTGGAAATGTTAAAAGTAGGTTTTGAAAAGTATAATTATAATAGGGACAGGGACTTTTTCGTAGTAATGGATATTCTTAATCTAGGTATAGACTCTGATTCGGTAGATGTAGTAACTATGGCTTTTGGTATTCGCAATGTTTCAGAGATTAGCATGGCTCTTAATGAAATTTTTCGTGTATTGAAACCTGGTGGACAGTTACTAATTCTCGAATTTGGCTTGCCTCAAAAAGGATTATGGAGAAAGGCATATTTATTCTATTTGCGATATATTCTTCCATGTTTAGGTGGGGCTTTAACAGGTTGTTTCTCTTCATATCACTACTTGACTGAAACTATATGTAAATTTCCTTCTCATAACCGTTTCTTACAGATACTTACCGAGGAGGGATTTGTTAAAACTCAGTGGACAGAATTTAATGGTGGTGCTGTGCTACTGTATTCTGGGTATAAGCCCAAAAACTCATGAAATAAGACTTATAAGTCCTATAAGTCCTATATGACATATAAAAAAACTGAACTTTGCAAGACTATGTTAATTCTCGTCACTTTCCTTTATGTATAAGAATAATTTCTGGTCGAAAGTGTTGGCATAGATATAACAAGATAATGTGCTATTTTCAGGAAGGAAATCTATGACTTTAATTGCATTTTCGTGTCCTGCTAATCCAGAAGAAATTTTTTTTAGTTGATTTGGAAATTGATTAAGTAAAGATTCGTTGAATAGATGACCTTCTTTTCCGGGTAGATAAACAAAATATAATAGGTCCGATTCTACAAGTTCACTGAAGAAATGAGTGCCAAGCGAGACTTCTGGAGTCAGGTCATTACGCATTGCAACAATTTCGCATAGAAAAGATACTGAACTTATCTCTGAAAAACTAATTGGCACACCTAATGAGGGGGTAGTTGTTCCCCAGCGTCCGGGTCCGATAAGCACAGAAATGGGTTTGCTAATCCCTAATGGTGGAGATTGGTTTATAGTGCCAATTGCACGGGCTATAGCATATCTTTCAGAAATGGGGAGTTCACCATAGACCTGAGGAACAATATAAATAATACGATGCACTTGATTAAATCGGCTTCTTCCAATAATTGGACCATCAACTTTTATAATAATGTTTTTTTCATCTTTGATTACAGGTTCTTTAAGCAATTCAGAACGGTCACTAACTTGCAAAGGTCTACATTGGACAAGGTCAATGTAATATTCTTTTTCATCTGCAAAATTTGCCGTAAATTCTACATCTACTGGGTTTTGATAAGCCTCTTCAAGGGTTGACAGAATTTCGCACATATCTTGGACAAATGAGGTCTCAGTTATAAGAGGGTCAAATCGGATTTTCAAAATAGGTGGTGCTTTTTGACCACGCTCTCTGTAATATCGTTCTGCTTCATAATCTTGTGAGATAAAAAGTTCTATAGGCAATCCCTCACATTGAGGAACTATTTCCTGAATAGGAATGGAAATAAGACGATTTCCATCCAGGTCAATTACATCTACTTTATGCTGAGAATATTTTTTTTGTTCCTTTACTGTTACTTCTGGGCGTTTCAATGGTTCATTTAAAGCAATAATCCGTGTATAGTCATCATCAGTTCGGTCTACTGCGCGTGTGCCTAATCCAAAAACTAACCGCACCATTCCTGCACGCGGATTAACCTCCGGTGACCATACATAAGGGTTATATGAAAAACCAACACCAGCAATATTTGGAAAGTAAAGTTTTCCATGTTGAGCACCAGAAACACGCTGAACCAGTAGTGCCATTTGTTCATCTTTTTCTAAAAGTCCTCGCCGTTTTCGGTAGTATAGTGCTTCTTCACTAACTGTGCTTGCATAGACCGTGCGGACTGCCGCCTTAAAATCTTCTAATCTTTGTCTTGTTGAACCTTGATTGGCACAGAATACACTCTCATATTTACCTGCAAAGGAGTTCCCAAAATTATCTTCTAATAAACTACTAGAACGAACTATAATTGGTGAAGAGCCAAAATATTCAAGAATCTGTTCAAATTGCTGTTCAATTTCTTCAGGAAATTCACCAGTAATTATGCGTCTCCGAATTCGTTCAGCACCTGGTAAAAAGTTTTCTAACTCCTTTTGTTGCTCGCGTGCCCACCAACAGCCATTTCTAACAAGGAAGGTGTAATAGACATCAGAACCAACATAAAAACTGTCATGTGTTTCAAGTCTTTGGTTCCACTTTGGATTTTTTCTCCGCAAAATCGCTTGTGCCAATAACATGCCTACTGATTTTCCGCCAATCATGCCTGTCCCAATAACTCTCTGACCAATTTTTATTAAATCTTCAAGGGTAAAATAATTTTGAAATAATGAAACGAGCCGTTCTTCTCGTGTAATTATCATTCGTATTATTGTTTGCATTAGTTCATCTTTGAGTGTTTCATCCCCCAATTTGATAATATATTTTGCTTCTCTTAATGTTCGATTCCATATATCTGTAGGACCTTCACTTGGACTGACAGTAGTGCCCATTGTTGAAGACAAAACCTCTGCCATAATGTGACTCTCAGTAATTGGCGTCATCTTCTCATTTTTCCATAGATGGAGCATGTGCATAGATGGTGAATGCCTTTGTTGCACTTTTACAGGTCGAACAAAAATCTTTCCTCCGTGATTGAAAAGGTCAATTATGATTTGCGCTGTTTGTTGAATAGGTGCAATTGTTTTGGGTGCATGTTTGGAACGGTCAAGGTAAAAGTATGCAAGGTCACCACGGTCAAACAAATAAGGGCATGTTAACATAAAAAAATTGCAAAGCATTGTATCGCTAAACCAGCAAGAGGATAAATCTGACAATTGGTCAAAAACATAAAAGGCTCGCCGTTCCGTATTTTGTATTGTTTGATGGACTTGACTAATAAAAGGTTCAAATCCTTCATTTGGGTTGATGAAAACATACTTTATAGACTGGTTTTCTTTGACAAGAGGAGGATGATTACCAAATCGTAGATACACTACTGGACTACCGACTATACAGCCATGCTGAACAAAGGGAAGCACAAATTTTTGATAATCATCAATAATATTGCCTCGAAAAACTATATTATCACCTGCAATTAAACCACGCAGGATATAGTCTAACTCTTGTAATCCTGAACTTAATATAGGTAATGAAGACATAATAAATATTTTTCCTTTTGTTATTTTGAGACTTATTTGATTAGAATGAATAATACAATTTTGGTTCAAAAGTTTGTTTAATATAAGAATATATAGAAATTATACAAAAAATAATATATGGAGTGAAGTTAATTATGACTGATACAAGTCAAATTCAAAAGGCATTAGAAGAAGCATTAAAACCAGGGACAATGGGCATTCTTAGTTATGAAGAAAATTTATGCCCTGTAACAGTTATATCTGTGGCGGAAGAGCATGTTCGTATTTCAAGTGGCTCAATGTTGAGTAGATTATTCTCTGGAATGGATGTTCATTTGGAGTTATGTTGTTCTCAGGGTTGTCTTGTCCTAGCAACAGAAGTATTAGAAGTTTCACATTCCTTTTCAGAAGGAGTATTACTTGCCTTTCCAACCTCTCCTACTGGTATGTTTTTACGGCATTTCTGGCGAATACCTGTAAATATACCAGCAGAAATTAAACCCCATGCACATCCACATAAAATCAAGGTAATAATAAGAAATATCAGTGCTGGTGGTATGTTGGTAGAGTCTCCAGAAACATTAGAGATAGGTGACTCAGCAGATATTTTTTTCTCTTTGAAAGGTGCTAAATGGGAAAAGGAGACGCCATTTCATCTAGTCGGCTCTATAACACAGGTAGCGTTGAGTGAAAGTCCGAATCGTATTGGAATACGGTTCGTAGGTATGTTTCCTGATGATGAAAATAAGATTAATAAATTTGTGTTGAGAACAATTCGGGAAACCTGTCCAAAATTGCAGATATAGCTATTAAACAAAAATAATCGTCTTGAATTATAAAATAGGAAGAATGAATAGGGTGTTTGTAGACGAGATTGAAAATTTTGCAGTAATATGGAGGGAATTTAAGAATAAAGTATCTTTACTACCTTCGGATTTTAGCAAGAATATTTTTAAAGAGAATTTATTGTGGGAACGGCTTTTATTTGGCAAAATTCTACCACATCTGGAAGGTGAAGGTTGCCTTGTGATTGCAGTGGCAGGAGGCACAAATACAGGCAAATCCACTTTATTGAATGTATTGTTGAAGAAGGAATTTACTCCTGTTCATCCTTTTGCTGCTGCTACAAAGAGGCCTGTTCTTATTTCTTCTAAAAATATGGCTCAGCAGTGCTTACAAAATAAATTATTTCTTGAGTTCGACGCAAAGGAAATGGAGAACAAAGAAGAAGCAATTAGCGAATCACTTCCATTAGATATTCTTTTAATAAAAGAGGATGAAACTCTGCCCGATACTTATTTGTATCTTGATACACCAGATATTGATTCAATCCAGAAGGAACATTGGGATATTGCAGAAAAAATTGTATCTGCGGGTGATATTATCATTGCAGTTTTGGTAGATGTGAAGTATAAAGATGACGCAGTGGTGCAGTTTTTTCTCAGGGCTTGTTATGAAGGTAAGATTGTTATTCCTGTGATGAATAAGGTTTATAATAATGACCCAGAATCACTACAAATTACAAAGGAACAAATAAAGGACTTCATGAAAGAGGTAGGACTTAATGAAGATGACCCATGCTTTTATTTTTTAATCTATCCGCGTAATGAGAATTTTTTGAACAAACCAATTCCTTCCTTATCAGACAATATTCTTGACCTGAGAGATTATATTCGCTCTTTTCCTGTTCGCGAAACTAAAGAAAAGGTCATGAAAAATACCATAGATAGGTTTAACAAACAATTCTGCGAGTGGTTCAACAAAACATATATTCCTCAATTAAATAGTTTTCAATCGAGAATAGAGAATTACGAATATCACCTCAGAAAAATCGTTGAAGCGGATTTTAATCCTTTTGCAGGTTTCCAATTAGAAAAAGAATTGGAGTTTGAACTTCGCAAGCAAATCGGTTATTTCCGATATTTAGTTTTACTGCCTGCTTCTATATTTTCTGGACACCGCAGTATAGCAAAAAGGTTGGAAGGCCAAAAGAAGGATTTGGAAATTGTCATTAATGAACAGCATAAACTAATGATTGAAAAATGTGTTGGAGACTTTTTAGAAAGTTTGATTAAATTTGACTTTGTTCCTGAAATAGATTCTTTGAATAAATATATAAAAGGTCGTCTTCATTTATTAAATAATCAGAGAGAACAGATTTTTAAAAATGTATTGATTCGGGTAGAGAAAAAAATATCAACCACTCCAAAAGGAATGGAGGAGGAAATTAAAAAAATCGTTCAAACATTTCTTGAGTCCCCTGAATTAAAAGGTCTAAAACGAAGAAGACTATTGTCATGGCTGATTGTTGGAATGGGAACTGGAGCCCTGTTTTTTACTCCCATTCTTTATTCCACCATTCCTATACTTACATCTATTTCTCAGTCCTTGATTGCGGGAGGAACAATGCTCGGGAGTGCTTTATTGGAAGTCAAATCATACAGAGATTTTTTATATGAGGTAAAAAATTTACACGCCCAGTGGGTTCAAGAAAAGAGAGAAGAATTTTTCCAGATTTTGAAAGATGAAATTTTATACAATGTTTTAGGTGTAGTTTATGACTATATAAAATTAGCAGACCAATTAAAAGGAGAGGCAGAAAAGATTTTCTCTAAGGAACTCAATGTTGTGCAGGTTATGACGGAGACAGTTTTAAAGGAGGATATATGTTCCCAGTAAAAATGATGGATAATATAATTAATGAATTAGAAACACTTTCAAATTATAATGGGGTCTGGGAAGGATTTGTGCCTGTTGCAAAGAAATTGAAGTATCGAGTAGAGGAATTAAAAGAGCGTGCGGCTCAGATAGAATCTTTATTAATAATTGCCATTGTTGGTGGAACAGGTGTTGGAAAATCCACTCTGATTAATGCAATTGCTGGTGATAAGATAGCAAAGACTTCTCAATTTAGACCCTGCACAGATAAACCTATAATTTATCATCCTCCCGACTGGGAACCAAATGCAGAATTTAAAGCAGAATGTATATCTATCCCTCGTTCAACTCTTGAAAATATTGTTATTATTGATACACCTGACACAGATACCGTTATCAAAGAGCATCGAGAATTTGTTAAAAAAGTACTTGGTAAATGCGACTTAATTATTTTATGTGGTTTTAAAGATAAATATCTTGAAGATGCAACCTGGTCATTGATTCGAGAACTGAAAAACGAGAGGGGTTTTGTTCTATTAGAAACGAGGTTAGAAAGTTTGGACGACTCCATTATGAGTGATTGGCTAGAAAAATTGAAGAATGAACAAATCTTTCCTCTGGCTACTTTTCGTGTGAATGCGCTTCGGGCTTTAGATAGAAAATTAGGAATTGCCTCAGGAGGCAATGAGTTTGATTTTGATAAGTTAGAAAGATTTCTTGTTCAACAATTAACCGAGCAGAAAATTTTTCAAATAAAGACAAGTAATGTGAACGGATTAGCAAAGAATGCGATAGACAGTCTTACCAGTTTTGTTGAAGATATTCAACCTTATATTAATGAATTAGAAAAATTTATAAATGATAAAAAAGTAGAATTAGCATTACATTCAGAAAAAACAATTAAATCTGAATTTAACAAAGAAATAGGCACATTTTATCGTTGGCTTAAAAGATTTATTGCACCGCATTTATATGGAATGTTCCTTGTAATTGCAAGATTTCGTGAGTTTTTATTGTCATTGCCGGGGAAGATAAATCCGATAAATTTTATTCGTAGAAAATTTTATTCTACAACCAAACAAGATGAAACAATCTCTCCCTTTGAAGAAGAACTATCCAGTATTGTAATAAAAATGGTTTCTCAAATTTCAGAGCGAAACGAGAATGAACTTAGCAAAATACAATCAGAACTTATGTTTACTCTTGATAAGGCACAAATTCGTAAAGACATTATGTCCCCAATTATTGATAATTTTAAAGTGAGTTTTTATGAGAGGGCAAAAAACTTTTTGCAAGAAAATATTTATAATCATTTAGAACGGAAAGCAAGATGTTTGTCTAATTATTTTTTAATTCAACTATTTTATCTTCCTATGTATGTAGTCATTGGATTTATTTTTTGGCGTGTATTTCCCGGCTATTTTTTAGGGCATTACCAAGGACTTGATTTTATTCTTCATTCCTTTTTAGTACTCTTTGCAAGCATTTTTTTGAGTTATTGGATATATGACAAAATTGTGTTTCTTAGTTCGCGAAATTTAGGAAAAAAATCTACAAAACAATTCATTGCCTCGTTATCCAATATCATAAGTCCCTTTGATGAGTTGGAAAAGTCTTTGAATGAGATAAACAACATCACACAAAAAATCTTAAAAATTAAAAACGATTTTAATTCTTTACAATAAACTGTGTTTATCTTTTATTACATATTATTATTTTTTTACTTTAAATATTAGAAAGAAACAATTATAATATATTATAGTATTTAATCTTTAATATAAGGATTTGTCTTATGAACAAAAAAGGTTTCACTCTTATCGAATTGCTGGTAGTAATTGCTATTATCGGCATTCTTGCGGCGATTTTATTGCCGGCACTTGCTCGAGCCCGCGAAGCGGCTCGTCGTTCCAGTTGCCAGAACAACCTGAAACAGTGGGGATTGATTTACAAGATGTATTCCGGCGAATCTAAAGGAGAAAGATTCCCACCAATGCAAACATACAACCCAATTGATAATGATGATGACCTTGCAGCGGGTCCTCAGGTAAGTTGTCTTTACCCTGAATACTTAACCGACCCGTATATTATCATTTGTCCATCAGACCCAGATGCTGCAAATGTACGAAAAAAAATTGAAGATGTCAATGGAAATCTGATTAAAAGGTCAGCTGATATAGACGCAAGTTATATATATTTAGGCTGGGTATTTGAAAACTTAAAACCCTCTGCTCCAGCGAGTCAATTTGCAATTATAACCGTCTTATCAGCCCTTTTAGGTATCACTATTGATGGAAGCCAATATGTTCCTATACAATTTGCAGGCGCATTGGATGGTTTAGCAGAAGAATATAGTAGTGAACTTGCTGCTTATGCTGGTGGTTCAGACCCAACCGCTCTTGCGAGAGCATTTGACCAAGATGCAAAGATGCCAGCCCAGTGGGCAGGTTATGGTAATGGTGGTGGAGATACAATTTATCGGCTTCGTGAAGGCATTGAACGTTTTCTAATTACTGATATTAATAATCCAGGTGCAAGTAGTTTTGCACAGAGTTCCGTGTGGATTATGATGGATACTTTTTCTGCTGGTGGACCAGGTGTTGAGGCTGTATTTAATCATATTCCTGGCGGTTGTAATGTGTTATACATGGATGGTCATGTAGAATATATAAGATACATACCTGATACAAATACAATGGATGATGTAGTGCCAGGGACAGCGCCTGTTACATCAAGTATGGCAACTCTGGTCTCTTTAATTCTTGGCAGTGACTAATTGATACAGTAGGTTTAACATTTTGTACAATTTTTTAATTGATAGTTTTATAAATTTTTTGAACTTAACATTGCAGGATGGATTTACTTATAATAAATATATATAGTTTATACCATACATAAGGATTTGTCTTATGAACAAAAAAGGTTTCACACTCATCGAACTGCTGGTAGTAATTGCTATTATCGGCATTCTTGCGGCAATATTATTGCCAGCCTTAGCACGAGCCCGCGAAGCGGCTCGCCGTTCCAGTTGTCAGAACAATCTGAAACAGTGGGGATTGATTTACAAGATGTATTCAAGTGAGAGCAAGGGAGAACGCTATCCCATTATGCAAACATATAATCCCAGTAACAATAAACAGGCATTAGCATTTGGTCCACAAGTAGATACTATATTCCCCGAATACTTAACAGACCCTTACATTACCATCTGCCCTTCTGATGCTTCTGCCGCGGAACATCGTAAAAAAATCGAGGATAATAACGGAAATTTAGTTCAAATAAGTGACACAATTGATGCAAGTTATATTTATTTTGGCTGGGTTTTTGATAATTTTAGGGAGAGTATTCCAATAAGCAATTTCCTTATCATTGGAGTATTAGCATCAATATTCGATTTTGATACATCAGCAATTGGACCTATCCAGTTTGGCGCTGCACTTGAAGGGTTGTATATGGCCCCTGGAAATACAGATATTGTTTCCAATTATATTAGTAAGACCGATGTGAAAGGGCTTATGAAAGTTTTCGATAAAGATGCAAATCTTTCTTCACCCTGGCTGGGGTATGGCAATGGAGGGAGTAATACGGTCTATCGTCTCCGTGAAGGAATTGAACGATTTATGCTTACAGATGTAAATAATCCTGGAGCAAGTAGCAAAGCACAAAGTTCTATCTGGATTATGTTAGATACCTTCGCTTCGGCAACTGCAAAAGAGCCTCTCTTTAACCATATACCGGGCGGTTGTAATGTCTTATATTTAGATGGTCATGTAGAATTTGTTCACTATGTTCCTGACACTGACCCTTACGATACAGTGGTTGTAGGGAATGAACCTGTTCTCTCAAATGTTGCAACATTAGTTGCTGCTTTCTTCTAAAAAAATTTTTTACTTTTGATAATTTTAAATAAGAGTAAGTGAAATATTTTACTTATCCAATGGTTTAATTTCTTTTGCAATGATGTAGTTCCACTGTTCACTAAGTTTTTCTTTTATGGTTGTTTGTGTGTGTATAAACACAACCGTCTCTGATTTTAATTCTGGTAAAACAAAAGAAGCCTTTTCCCCTTTTTCTATACTTAACTCTTTGACTCCTTGTGGACGCACTTCAAGAACAGAGTGGATTTCTATCGGTAATTTTATGCTAATTTTTAAATTTTGCTTTTCTCTGAATGGATAGGCTTCTGGATGAATATCATAATCTAAATTTGTAATACATAAAATTACAAAATCCCTACCTAATAACGGTGCTATATCCACATTTTCAGGGGCAGAGCCATCAAAATCTATCGGTTCAGAACTAAGAAAGTATTCTCTAAGCAAACTCATAACCCTTCCCCAGCCCTGCATTTCCCTTTCCAGTTCAGGATATTTTTCTGCCACTTTTTCATCATGATTAAACCAAAGGATACCTTTCGCTCCTCTACCTAAATTCAGAATCAATTGTGCTCCCAATTCTTCTGGTGTTGGCACAGGTCGTTTGGGTCTCTCACTCCAATCCGCAATAGCCTGACTCCATACCCAGATAGGTTTCGGTTCAGATGCCAATTTAAGGTCGCGTGTGTAATAGGCAGTTTCTTCTAAACGCGTTCCATACGGTTTAGGCCATTTACTGCTCGACGGAGCCGTTACAGAATAGTGGTCCTGGCAGGGAATATCACAAATAGAAGCATATTCAAAAAACTTAATGCTTCTACATAATGTTAGGAAGGTAGGTTTAGTTTTGTCATATTGACAAAGATGTTGATTAGTCATAAAAACAATATTTGCTGGAGTTGACCAATCTGGTTCATCTTGCAACATCCAACACAGAATATAAGGATGATTTGAAAATTCACGAACAACATCTACATTGAGTGGTATGCCCGTATGAACCATTGCACGGAAACCATATTTCGGAGCAACCTCTGTGAAAAAAGGTTTATCCTTCTTTCCACCTTCCACCATCGTATCTATATGTAAATTATATAGGGTCTCGTAAGTCTCGGGTTTATTTGACCAAACACCAATAGGAAAATAATCTTCAAAAGCCCGACGATGCCCAAAAAAAATTTTTTTAGTTTTTCCTTTATCAGGTGAAACCTCTACTCCCGTTATAAACCAATTTCCTGATGAGAATGCCTGCGATAATTGAACCTTTGCAATAGCCATTCCATTAGGCTCTATTTCCTTTGTATTCCAATCAACAGAAAACTCAGTTTGAGGTGAAAGAACTACATTTTCAATTTGATAACTGTCCTTTGAAAAATTTCGAACAAAAAATTCCAACTCTTGTAGCCCGGGTAAGACATGTATATATGTGAGGCGCAAAGGGTCAGGGGTAAGAATGCCTTCTATGACGGCACATAATCGGGAACGCTCATCTATAAACTGCAATGTAAATTTTGAATCAGGAGCAAAATCTTCAGATATAGCATTAATTTCTAAAACGCCTAATTCTCCGGGTTGCACTGTTTGATTTATAAATCGGTCCCATGCTACAAAATGATTTAATACCCAATAAGAACGGTCCTTCCGATTCCAACGCCAATAACGAATCCTGACAGGCTCATTTGACATATTCCGATAATAGATATGAACCAAGCCACCCCTGTTAATTATGTCACTTTCATATTCTTTTACCTTTTCTTTTTCCCATTCTGCAGGGCGATATGTAATTTTTTCTATAGCAATACGCATAGAAGATTTTCCTTCAAGACTTGCTCCAATTTGTGCTGTTTGTGTATGACCGTAGAAAGATAAAACAAACAGAACACATAAAGTAAGTAGAAACAAAATTATTTTCTTTTTCATGTTTATTTCCTTATATAAATAACAAAAATTAAACTAAATGTATATAACATTATCTATATTAGTATTTATGAAGCATTATATTCAATAACAATTTGGGTCATTAGTAACATAACATACCGAATTCTCCGTATATACCGATTACTTTATATAAATTAATATAAATAATTGAATTGATTAATATTTGTTTTTTTTGTCTAATTATGTATAATAATTAATATGTTTTTATAACATTTGTTTGTAAATGGTTTACTGGATTTTTAAAACAAAATGTTACTATCAGTAAAAAAAAGACGAAAAAAGTTTGTAAATTTTTATAATAATTTACCCATTGTCCAACAACTCTTTATTCTGGCACTTGTTTCTACAGGAATAGCATTACTTACTGCATGTCTGATTTTTTATTTATTTAATATTGTGCTTTTAAGACACTCACTGCAATCTGAACTTACAATTATTGCACAATACTTAAATAAAAATCTTTATGAACTTCTTGAAAAGGAGAATGTATCACCTGAACAGATTCAAAAAGAGTTGCACTTATTAAAAAATAATGAAAATGTTATAATGGCATGTATATATAATAGGGAAGGAAAGATACTTGCTAAATATTATAAAGGGGAGAACATTCCTCCTTTTCCAATAGCACCAACACATACAGGCTTTTATTCTTATCAAAAATATTACTGTCTTTACTTTCCTATAAGACAAGCCACAGAAGAAACTTTTATCCCAAAATTAGACATAACCACTGAAAAGTTGCCCCTCTTATTTTTAGCCATTGATAAATCTATCTATTATCAGAGACTGTTATTATTTGGCTTGGCTGTAATCAGTGTCTTTTCCCTGAGTTCTCTCATCGCATCTTTAGTTTCCAATAGGCTTTATCGTGTTATATCCCGACCAATTGAATATCTTTCAAGATTAGCCCAAAAGATTTCACAGGATAAAGATTATTCAGTTCGTGCTGTAAAATTTACGACAAACGAACTCGGTATTCTTACTGATGAACTTAATGAGATGCTTAATCAGATAGAAATTAAAGACCAGATGCTACGCGATGCAAATAAGGAGTTACAGGAAAAGATAAATGTCAGAACAAAAGAAATAGAAAAAGAAATTGAATTGCATCGTAGAACTTCTGAACTTTTACAAAAAGAGATAAAAGAAAGACTACATATTGAAAAAGAACTTCAGACAGCCAAAGAGCAAGCAGAATTGCGAACACAAATAAAAAGCGATTTCCTTGCAAATTGTAGCCATGAAATACGGACACCTATGACAGGTATTCTTGGTATGTCTGAACTTCTTTTACAATCTGACCTAACAGAGGCACAACGACACCAGGTAGAAGTTATTAACCGCTCTGGAAAATCACTATTGCGTCTTATCAGTGATATATTAGATTATTCAAAAATTGAAGCAGGTCATGTCGAAATTGAACCTATCCCTTTTGACTTGCAAATGCTGTGTGAGGATGTTATCGAATTAATGGCTCCTTTAGCAGCGAATAAGGGAATCTTTCTATACTTGCGGTATGTTCCAAATTGTCCAAAACGCTTTATTGGAGATGCCGGTCGTATTCGCCAGATATTGACAAATCTGATTAGCAATGGAATTAAATTTACTAACCAGGGACATGTTTTAGTCGTAGTGAAGTGTGACGGAGTCACTGAAGATAAAGCCGTTATTTCTATTAGTATTGAAGATACAGGCATTGGTACTCCTAAAGATAAATTGGAAAAGATTTTTGAACGCTATCAGCAGGCAGATGCTCTGATTACTAAAGAATATGGCGGAACAGGACTTGGGCTGGCAATTTGTAAGTTATTAATAGATGCCATGGGTGGCTCTATCTCTGTGCACTCAAAAGGTAAACAAGGGACTTGCTTCAATGTTTCACTCATATTACCTATAGATACAAGTAAAACTACTACTAGCCCATCTTGTAGAGAACAACTACAAGGGGTTCGTGTACTTATTGTTGACCAGAGTCCTATTAATAGAAGTGTCCTTGCAGAACAACTCCAATCGTGGAATATGTATGTAGACACCGTTGGTTCCAGTATAGAAGCACTAAATTGCTTAAAGGAAGGTATAGAAAAAGGGACCCCTTACCAAATATGCCTGATAGATGACCAGATGCCAGGTATTCAAGGAGAATCTTTAGGAAGGACTATTAAGCAAGATGAACAAATTAAAGATACAGTTTTAATCCTTCTGACCCCTTTTGGTATGAAAGGAGAAGCATCTCATTTGTTTGAACTTGGATTTGCCGCCTATCTTACTCGTCCCATTCGTCAGAGCGAGTTAATGGATGCTTTAGTCACTATTTGGTTATCATATATTAAAGGAGAACCCTTATCACTTGTTACCCGTCATACCATATCTGAAGAAAGAAAAACTAGAAAGAGAAAAACAGTCTTCCTTGCACAGGTATTATTAGCAGAAGATAATTTTGTCAATCAACAGGTCACTACTGAAATTTTAAGAGGTTTCGGTTGCGAAGTTACCATCGCTATAAATGGACATGAAGCAATAGAATGGACAAAACGAAAACGATTTGACCTAATACTTATGGATTGCGAGATGCCACGAGTAGATGGCTTCACCGCCGCACGCGAAATAAGACATAACGAACTCTCAGGCACACATGTCCCAATTATCGCTTTGACTGCACATGCCTTGCGTGGAGACCGTGAACGATGCTTAGCCGCAGGAATGGACGATTATATTTCAAAACCAGTAGAATCTGAAAAGGTTTTGGAACTACTAAAAAAATGGCTTGGAGAACCTAAAAAAGAAATAATGGAAGATACAATAGAAACAGATACCTCTGAATGTTCAATAGAAACAAAAGAATTGGATTTAACCACATTACCTACCTTTGATTTGAACCGAGCCTTAGAAATCACAGGAGGAAAAATAAACACTGTTCGCCGAATTACAGCAGTATTTATCAAATATATGCCTGCACGAATTGAAGAAATGAAAAAAGTCTGTGAAGAACAAAGATATGATGAGTTAACTCGCCTTGTTCATTCTTTATCAGGAGCTACCTCATCTATTGCAGCACAAAAATTAGCATATATTGTGCAAAATTTGGAACAGGAACTTCGAAATAGTAGGTTTGATAATATTAAAGAAAAAATCGAAGTTATAGAAAAAGAATTTGTAGAATTAAAATTTACATTGGAACACTTCCAGTGGGACAAAATTGATGTAGAGAATAACAAATCTTAAGTTTCTATTTGGTCCCCTTATTATAGTTGCCTTGTCCTATTAAAATGTGGCATATTTACTTTTTACCTACTGATAACAAACAATACAAATTTTTCAAACAGTATGGAGAAGCAATATGAGTGAATATAAAAGACCAACATGGGACGAGTATTTCATGGAAGTTTCACGCACAATTGCAAAACGGGCAACCTGTGACCGCGGTAGAAGTGGTTGTGTTATTGCCAGAGACAAACAAATCCTAGTAACAGGTTATGTAGGTTCTCCTATTGGCTTTCCACACTGCGATGAAGTAGGACACCAATTAAAAAAGACTGTTCATGAAGACGGGACCATTACGCAGCATTGTGTCCGCACAGTTCATGCAGAGCAGAACGCAATATGCCAGGCAGCACGGTTAGGTATCAGTATTCAAGGCGGTACACTTTATTGTAAAATGACACCTTGTCGAACCTGTGCTATGTTACTCATCAATTGTGGCATAACTCGTGTTGTATGTGAACGACGCTATCATGCTGGAGCAGAGTCAGAAGAAATGTTCCAACAGGCAGGCATTAGTCTCGAATATGTATACCCTGATGAAATAGAGTCATACCATAATCAGTGATTCTACTTCCCTTTATTATCGCGTGCCTCTTTACTAACTGTAGCAAGTGCATCTACAAGAAAATCCATCGCTTCATGCGTCAGACGCGGATGAACTGGAAGTGTAACCAAAGTTTCGGCTAATTCTTCTGCTATAGGAAACTGACCGCGTTTAAAACCTCGCTTTTGAAAGGCTGTGCTCCAATGTAGTGGAATATAATGAATACCTAACTTAATATCATATTTTTCCTTCATAATCCACAATAAATCTTCTTTCGTCAGACCGAACTCCTCAGGAACAATACGAATCGGATATAGATGAAAAACATTAGTTCGGTCGTTTGGTGTAGTTGGAGTGATAATTCCGGGGATTGTCTTCAAGGCTTGTGTCAGATATTCCGCATTTTCTTTCCGTTTGCGATTATGTCCATCTAATTTCTTCAATTGAATAATACCTACGCCTGCTTGAATATCTGTCATGCGAAAATTATAAGCACAATCATCAAAATCCTGCCACCAGAATCGCTTACCTTTAGGAAATTTATTTTCGTCTAATAGGCAGTATTTAGTAGTCGGTGCATAAACGCGAGTAGCATGAGAACGATACAGAGACACACGCTCAAATAGATTTGGGTCTGAAGTCGTCACCATACCCCCTTCACCTAAGGTAGACATATTCTTCTGCTCATGAAAACTGAAACAGCCCAATGCACCAATATTACCTGTCTTTTTACCTTTATACTCAGCACCAATAGCATGACAGGCATCTTCAACTATAGAAAATGAATATTTATCTGCCAATTGCTGCAAAGTGTCCATATCACATGGAAGACCGTATAAATGAACAGGAGCAACTACCTTTGTATTTTCCGTAAGGTTCGCTTCAACCTGATTCATATCCATGTTATAAGTATCTTTGTCCACATCAACGAAATCTACTTCTGCACCTAATGTAGCCGCAGCGGCAGCAGTGGCAATCCATGTGATAGGGGTCGTCAATACGCGCGTCCCGCGTCCAACACCAAGAGCCAACATGGACAAAAACAAGGCAGAGGTCCCGTTGGTAACAGTGCGGGCATACTTACAACCAATATACTGTGCAAAATCCTTTTCAAATTCTAGACAATAATTGCCACAGGTCGGAGCATTCTCACGAATAATTTTTAAAGCCATTTCCTCTTCTTCATGTCCATAAATCGTGCCAAAACGAATTTCCAAATCATAAGGTGCCATAGCAACATCCTTTATAGTTAAGGTTCTTTATTGTTTCCATCTCATAAGCAATAAAAAATTATGCAATAATACAAAAAATTATTTATACTTAAAATTCTTTATAACTCTTATTCCACCAGCAATATCGTAAAATGGGGTCTTTAAAATGATTTTTGCAAGAGAATTGTCTAATGACACATCTTTAGGTCGTGGAGCACGGAATGTATCCTCACTAACATACGGTTGAATAAGTGACTCATCCCAATTCATTTCCCGTGCAATAATCTTGCCCATATTGTAGCGTGAAGACCGTTCATTACCAGCAAGATGTATTATCCCCTCAAACGAATTTTGTGCAAGTTCAAGTAATGCCTTTCCTAAAGTAATTACATCAATAGGAGTCCGATATTCATCTTCCGGCATTGGAACAGGTTTCCCTTCTTCTATTTTTTTTTGCATACGAGATAAAAACGAATTTCCCACCCCCATTACTGGAAAACCCATTACAAGCGATAATCTTGCCGCAACACGAGAAATACCCGCATTCAATACATAATTTTCCGCCTCCAACTTCGTCTTCGCATAATAATTTACTGGAATAGGAATATCAGTTTCTGTATACATACCTTTTTTACCATCAAAAATCGTATCCGTTGAACAAAAAACAAACCGTGAATATACCTTTTCACTTGCTTCTACAAGTGCCTTTGTAAGGTTTACATTAACTTTATAAGCGAGGTCCTTATTTTTTTCACATTCATCAATATCAGCCATAGCCGAGGTATGGATAATTGCATCTGGTTTCAAATCAACCACTGCATTTGTCCATTCTTCATTGTCGCCTGAAGAAATTGTAATCCAGTGGACATGTTCAGGTAAAGGCCTCAACTTTTCCTGTCTTGAAATAGCAAAAGTCTCTATCTCTCTGGGAACTTGAGCCAAAATACTACCTGCTACAAAACCTGATGCACCCGAAACAAAAATTCGCATAACATTCCTTCCTAAATTTAAATCCAATTAAAAATAACTATTATAATAACAATTGCTAGACAAATATGAATCCATTGCAATTATCAGATATTAATTGTTTCACCTCCTATTTGTTCTACTAATCAATATATTATACATCACTCTATTCCTACAAAATATTAATGTCAATTACAAGGGCATAATAAATAATCAGGAAAAGACTTAAAACTTTTGTATTATTTTGTTGACTTTCGTATATTCAAGACATTTAATTTCTGGCGAACATTAAAGATACCACACAAACATAGTTTTCAACATTTTATTATCGAGACCATTAAAAAATAATCACATATCCATTGTTTTTTTCTCTTTTTAATGCTTTAGAAGTCTTTCCTGTAACGAATCTCTGTAATCTGCTCACTTAAATTGCTACCGGAGATAATCGAGTTTTCTTTAAATTATAGTATAGTCCTTTTAAGAAAAGGGGTACTTAAAGAATATTTATTCCGAAGATATTAATAAGGCTCAAATAGATACCAATTAGAATAAAGACAACACCTGTAATCTGGCGTGCCCAAATCTCCGCCACCGATAAAAAATTGTAGGCTTTGCCTATTTTGGATGTGCCAAACGAAACAAAAAATGCAAAGAGAATCACAGGTATCCCTGTGCTGAAACCATAGATAGTAGGAAGTATTATGACAGAATTACTTTTAGCTGCCAATGGAATCAATCCACCAAAGAACCATACCGCAGAGGTAGGACAAAATGAAAGAGCAAAAAAAACACCTAATTGTCAGGGGGCAGTAGGTTGTAGGGTTTGTTATAATAAGTATCAATCTATAAGATTAAGTGTAGTAAAATTTATGTTGTAAAAGCGAAAAAGGAGATATATATGCCAGTTAAGTATCACA
>Ga0208826_1000317_pt1 | contig 52818 bp, 35 predicted proteins | sample AD_UKC115_MetaG_FD_184451 | JGI IMG/M metagenome (GOLD analysis project Ga0208826, IMG submission 184451) | Active sludge microbial communities of municipal wastewater-treating anaerobic digesters from Hong Kong - AD_UKC115_MetaG (SPAdes)... | ecosystem: Engineered > Bioreactor > Anaerobic >... | reverse complement strand
ATAATGTGGTAATCTGTTCTCACGGTGGTTCGCTCCTTCTCTTTGAGATTTGCCAACCCAATTCTAACCGAATCGGGCGAGTCGAGCCACCGGCTTCTTCCTAACTTTCAACTAAACCTGGGACATGTTCTTGCTCATAGAGTTCGGAATAGACCCATCCGAGATGAGGATATACCTCCGCCAGGACAGAAACGCGACGCCACAAGGCTAGTCGACGCTGCGGACATGACAAGGGCGAGAGCATCGTCTCTTGGAGGAAATCGCTTTGCCGGAACGGAGTTCCCAAACCAAGAGCCCAGGCATGATGGCGGATGATCTTTCCCAATTGCCCGGCATCATCGGCAATAGAGACATTCTCCGGAAGCGAAAGATCGGCCTTTTCTGCTCGATCAAGTGCCCGGGCAGCCTCATACTCCGGACCTGCGACCTGATGCATGAACTGAAGGACGCGGATGTTGCTGTGGTCAGCGGGTTCCACTCGCCTATCGAGCAGGAGTGCCTGAACATACTGATGCGCGGCCGGGCATCGATCGTGAAATGTTACGCGCGGAGCATCGCCAGGCTGCGCATTCCATCTGAGTACAGGAAGCCGCTCGATGATGGCAGGCTCCTCCTGATCTCTCCGTTCGGTGGGGAGGATCGTACAAGAGAGAACACCTGCCGCTATCGCAACACATTCGTGGCGATGCTGTCGGACACAGTATTCGTCGCTCACGCATCCCCAGGCGGCAAGACGGAGAGATTCTGCGCCGAGATTCTGTCCTGGGGCAAGCCGCTTTACACGTTCGCGAGCGAGTACAACAAGCCCCTTATCTCCATGGGGGCGGATTGCTGCTCTGCTGACAGAATCCTCCAAGTTGTTACCGGAGACTTGACCTGCTCTCCTGAGACAGTCTCATCCTGAGTGTGAGTATCCCGTACAATGAAGCACTACGGGATTCCGATCCCCGAATTCGTGGCGTTGCGTGGGCATTCGCGGCTGGGAAGCCGCTCCTACGACAGTGTTGAGATACCCTCCGGGGGATTCCCGTGCCGCCGGGGGAGCGCCGATCCACGTCATATCGGCCCGAGGGTGGGCGACCGGCGGGCGGGCGGGAGGGGGACTCCGTGGAATCCGTGAGAGGAGACGCCCGAGAGTAGGACGGCGGTTTGAAAGGGCTGAGAGACTCCGTCCGAGGGTTCTCGGACCGTGTCTAAGCGTTCTCGGACGGAGTCTTCGAGCTCCCGAACCGCGTGAAAGAGTTCGCGGACTGCGTGGAAGAGTTCTAGGATTCCTTCCGGGAACTCCCGAAAAGAATCCGGGAAGTCCCGGATTCCTTTCGGGAGCAGAGAAATCAGCCTGTCGATCGCAGTGACGTGTGCGCCTTCGCATTCGACCTGACGGGCGCGGGGTGAGCGTTCCGGCCCTTCCGTGGAAATCAGTCCCGGACGGCCGGTGCCGTCTGTCGGTCGGACGGCGTCCCCACGCTGACGAGCGCTGTGCCGGAGATGTGTCACACCGAACTGCGTCTCTTCGAGGCATCAGCGCCTCGCTGCCCGCCGGGAGGGCGGCTGACCACACACATCGCTCAACCTCCTCTGGACTCGGATCAACCCACGCGCCATTGATAGAAAACCCACTACGCGCTATAGTAATGGGGGAAGGCGGCCGAATATGGACATTAGGGAACTCGGTAATCGGCTTCGAGAGCAGAGGAACAAGCGCAATCTTCGGCAAACAGATATTGCGAGCGCCCTCGGCGTCAGCATTCAGGCCGTTTCCAAGTGGGAGCGTGGCGAGAACGCTCCGGACATCAGCCTGCTCGTCGAGTTGGGTAGGCTGCTCGGCGTCAGCGTGGAGTGGATACTGGGCGGCACGTCGGCCGAGAAGGATACCTTTCCCGCCGCCGTGCTCTGCACCGGCCTGAAGGGCTTCGCCGAGCGCGCAGGCCGCGTCAGGCCGAAGGAACTGGCGGCATGGGTGAATGGCGTCTACTATGCCGTGACCGAGGCTCTGCTCGATGTAGAGGGCGTACCGATCAAGTGCGTGGGCGACGGCTTCCTCGGATTCCTGACCGGCGGCAACTGCTGCGAGAGGGCGCTGGAGGCCGCAACGGGCGCGAGGAAGCGCCTCGGACTGCAGGAGTTCGTCGCGGTCGTCAACTACGGAGACATCTATCTCGGAAGCATCGGGCATCCCGACTACGCCAGGCCCGACGTGTTGGGGGAGGCCGTCAATACCGCCTTCCTGGTGATGCCGTGGGTTGCCGCGAACACCAGGACCGGGATCGGTATCACCGGAGCCGTCCGCGAGCACCTGCAGGACAGACGGTTAGTGCGATCGGGCGAGATTGCCGTACCGGGTAGGAACACCGCCGTGACAATATACGAAAGCGAGGACTTGCTATGAGTTCGGTTGTAACCCCGTTGGATTACTTCGTGAAGGATATCGGGCTGGCCGACTTCGGCCGGAAGGAGATTGCGATCGCGGAGAAGGAGATGCCCGGCCTGATGGCCACCCGCGAGAAGTACGGCCCGATGAAGCCGCTCGCAGGGGCGAGGATCATGGGGTCTCTCCACATGACCATCCAGACCGCCGTTCTGATCGAGACCCTCCGCGAGCTGGGCGCGGACGTCCGATGGGCTAGCTGCAATATCTTCTCCACCCAGGACCACGCCGCCGCTGCGATCGCTCAGGCGGGCATACCGGTGTTCGCGTTCAAAGGCGAGACACTGGAGGAGTACTGGGACTTCACCAAGAAGGCGATGACCTGGCCGGATGGGAACGGCCCGACTCTCATCGTTGACGACGGCGGAGATGCCACGCTCCTGATCCATCGCGGCTACTACGCGGAGGAAAACGCCGCTATCCTCGACGAGCCTACCGACAACAAGGAGCTCGCCATCATCAGCGAGGTTCTGAAGAAGTCGCTCAAGGACGACCCGGGCTTCTTCCACCGCATCGTGGCGAACATCAAGGGCGTATCCGAGGAGACGACGACCGGCGTGCACAGGCTCTACCAGATGATGGAGAAGGGCGAACTCCTCTTCCCGGCCATCAATGTTAACGACTCCGTGACGAAGAGCAAGTTCGACAACATCTACGGATGTCGGGAGTCGCTGGTGGACGGCATCGCGCGGGCGACCGACGTGATGGTATCGGGGAAGATCGCCCTCGTATGCGGATACGGCGACGTCGGCAAGGGGTCGGCGGAGTCGCTGGCCGGCAAGAAGGCCCGCGTCTGGGTCACCGAGATCGATCCGATCTGCGCGCTCCAGGCCTGCATGGCGGGCTACACCGTGACCACTGTCGAGGACGCTCTGCCCTACGCCGACATCTACGTCACGGCCACCGGCAACTGCGACGTGATCACCGCGGAGCATATGTCGAAGATGAAGGACCAGGCAATCGTCTGCAACATCGGACACTTCGACAACGAGATCCAGGTCGATGCGCTCAAGGCATGGCCGGGGATCAAGCATACGAATATCAAGCCACAGGTCGATGCCTACACATTCCCTGACGGGCATACGATCTACCTTCTGGCCGAGGGCCGACTTATCAACCTCGGCTGCGCGACCGGCCACCCGAGCTTCGTGATGTCCAACAGCTTCACGAACCAGACGCTGGCTCAGATAGCGCTCTGGACGAAGCCCCACGAGGTCGGCGTGTACATGCTGGACAAGAAGCTCGACGAGGAGGTCGCCCGTCTTCACCTTGCCAAGCTCGGCGCTAAGCTGACGAAGCTCACGGAGAAGCAGGCGAACTACATCAACGTGCCGGTGGACGGCCCGTACAAGTCGGAGCACTACCGGTACTGATCCGGGCGCTCGCTGAACTCAGCGCGAATCGCGGAGCGGAGGACCCTCTTGGGGGGGTGCTCCGCTCTTTTCTTTGGAGGCATCCCGGACCCCCGAGTCGAACCACCATAGTGATCGCCTACATATCGGGAGGGACCGTGGAGTGACACTGAGGATGATTCCGGCAGTACTGATCATCGCTGTGCTTGCATGTGCGGCCGACGCGGCCGCAGTCATCGAGACACCGCCGGGCGCATCGCCGCTGGAACGTCTTGCGGCGCGGGAGATACAGCGGTATGTCTACCTCAGGACCGGCGAGCTGCCGGCCATCGGGAAGGCGGAGGGGGCCTCACAGCGGATCGTGGTGGCTCGGAAGGACCGATCGGTCGTCCTCGGCTCGTCACTGAGAGGCGCCGCGTCACTCGGTCCCGAGCAGTATCTCCTCCGGACGACGTCCTCGGGCGGAGCGAAGACCTGGTGGATCGTCGGCGGTGACGACGTCGGCGCGCTCTACGGCGCATATCGGTTCGCTGAGAACCTCGGCGTTCGGTTCTACCTCCACGGCGACGTGATCCCCGAGGAGCGCATCCGGTCGCTCCCGGATATGAGCGAGGACGGCAAGCCGCTCTTCTCCATCCGCGGCATCCAGCCGTTCCATGACTTCCCCGAGGGCCCCGATTGGTGGAACACGGACGACTACCTCGCCTACATCACCCAACTCCCGAAGATGCGGATGAACTTCATCGGCTTCCACTGCTATCCGGAGGGCGGCGCAGGCCCCGAGCCGGCGGTCTGGATCGGCCTCCCCGAAGACGCGGACGGTCGCGGGAGAGTGCGGTTCGGCTACCCCTCGCACTGGGCGAATACCAAGCGCGACGGCGGATGGGGCTACGCCGCGATGTCCACGAGCGACTTCACCGGCGGGGCATCGCTTCTCTTCCCCGCCGACGACTACGGCCCCGACGTGATGGGCGATGCGCTCCCGCGTCCCGCGACTCCCGAGCAGTCGAAGAGCGTGTTCGACAGGACCGCCGATATGTTCCGCGCCGCCTTCTCCACCGCCCGCGCGCTCGGCGTGAAGACCTGCGTCGGCACTGAGACTCCGCTGAGGATCCCTGCGCCGGTCCGGGAGCGGTTGAAGGAGCAGGGGAAGGATCCATCAGATCCCGCGGTAGTCGGCGAGGTCTACCGGGGCATGTTCCAGCGCATCGCCCGGGCGTATCCGGTCGATTACTATTGGCTCTGGACCCCGGAGAGCTGGACCTGGGGCGGGAATACCGACGAACAGCTCAGGGCAACGGAGAACGATATCAAGGCCGCGCTCGGCGCGCTCGACTCGCTCGGCAAGCCGTTCACTCTGGCGACCTGCGGATGGGTGCTCGGTCCGGCGCAGGATCGTAAGGCGCTCGATGCGGTTCTGCCGAAGGACTCGCCGATGAGCTGCATCAACCGCCACGTAGGCCACTCGCCGGTAGAGCCCAGTTTCGCCGACATCGAGGGCAGACCGAAGTGGGCGATCCCGTGGATGGAGAACGATCCGGTCATGACCGCGCCTCAGCCGTGGGTCGGTCGGATGCGCTACGACGCCGCGGATGCTCTCCGCCTGGGATGCACCGGGCTGCTCGGCATCCACTGGCGGACCAAGATACTCGCCCAGAACGTCTCCGCCCTCGCCGATGCTGCCTGGGACCAATCCTGGGCGCCCGGCAACTTCGGCGACGAATCATCCAAGATCGAGGAGCCGCACAACGGACCTATCGGCGGGAGAGTGGTCACATACGGCGTCCCCATCGAGGACACGGATGAGGACCCGGTCTACCAGTCCGTGCGCTACGACATGGATGGGTATCGCCTCCAAGCGCCGAACGGAACCTGCAGCGTGACCTTGAAGTTCAACGAGCCTCACTATCGGGAGGCGGGGAAGCGCGTGTTCGGAGTCAAGCTTCAGGGCCGGATGGTTATCGACAGCCTCGACATGTTCGATCGGTGGGGGCGGAATCGAGCGTTCGACTTCGATTTCCATGATGTCAAGGTGACCGACGGTATCCTGAAGATAGAGTTCGTCCGGATAGTCGAGTACCCGTGCATCGCGGGCATCGTCATCGAGGGGCGGTCTGACGACGGAGGGCTCTACGTGAAGCGGATCAACTGCGGAGGCCCTGCGTACCAGGATTACGAGGCTGACGACGCACAGGTGCGGGACCCCGCCGACGGACGGACTATGCCGGTCGCGGAGTTCTACTCCGACTTTGCCCGAGCCAACTTCGGCGCAAATGTCGCCTCACGCGCCGGGAGGATCCTCTCCTCGATCGACGGCCGAGGTCTCCCGGAACCGGCGCGCTGGCTCGGCGGCCCTGGCGGCATTGCGATCAACAATCAGCCGTGGGAGGCCGTCAAGGAGCGCTATGCCTTCGTCGACGAGTTCGCCGCCCTGAGGAACGACGTCCGGGGAGCGGGTAACCTGGAGCGCTTCGACTACTGGCTCAACACCTACCGGTTCATGGCGACGATGGCCCAACTCGGGTGCCTTCGAGGAGAGCTCGACGCCAAAGTCGCTGCCCTGAAGGCCGAGCAGGACCAGGCGCGCCGCAGGTCGATCGCCGACGAAGCGCTCAAGATACGCGTGCGGATGGCGCGCCTCTGGGAGCGGATGATGACGTACCAACTCGCAGCGGTCGATACCCCGGGCGAGATGGGCACAGTCGCCAACCTGGAGCAGCACAGCCGGGGAACGCTCAAGTTCCTCACGGCGCATGATGATCTGCTCGTTGATGCCCTCGGAGCCGAACTCCCGAGCGAGGCCCAGCCGTCCAAGGCGTACTCCGGCCCCGCCCGTCTCATCGTCCCGACGGTTCGGACTCAGGTCGGCGAGGGTGAGTCCATGCGCGTGAGGGTGATCGTTCTGGACAGGGCGCTTCCGAAGTCGGTAACGCTCCACCGGCGGCCGATCGGGAATCGAAACTTCGACAAGCTGAACTTGCGAAATATCGGCCGCGCGACCTTCGAGGTCGAACTCCCCCCGGCGGAGAGCTCGTTCGAGTACTACGTGACCGCCGTGACAGAGGATGGCTCGAACCTCATCTGGCCCGCCGCCGCGCCGAAGTTGTGTCAGACCGTGGTGGTCTGGGATGTGCACTGAACCGGAAGGGATTGGGAATGCGGGGGAGACTTCGTCAATCTTCCCCGCGTCATGTCTGAGGGCTAGCGACGACTCAGTCTCCTGCGCCTGTCCGCATATCACAACCGGCTAGACCAACTCTCCCGATCGGCTTGAAGCCGAGCTTGAGGGCGGGGGAGTCCTTCCTGAGCCGGAAGTCGTACTTCGCCGCGTCGACGAAGAGTGGATCGGCGACCAGCGAGTTCACATCCTGCCCGAGCGACTTCCATGCCTCGAGTCCTCCGGGGAACTCCACCTTGCCGGCCGCGTTCCAATAGATGTTCCGGTCCAGCTTGAACTTGTTGCCCGTCCAGTTCCCGTGGAAGAGCGGGCCTTCCGTCCAGTACACGATGTTGTTTTCGAAGGCGAACGAGAGATGCTCCTCCGCTCGTGTTCTCTGCAGTTGGCCGACCTTGGCGAAGGCGAAGATGTTGTTGCGGACGATGTTCTCCTTCCCGTAGTGCTGGTGGAATCCCCCGGTCTTCGTGTTGTAGACGATGTTGTTCTCCGCCAGGACTCCCGTCGTGCCCTCGTCGAAGTATATGCCCCAACCCCCGTAGGAGTACGCCATCACGTCGTGGATGAGGTTTCCGCGCAGCACCGTCCCGGGTGACGGGCCGAGCGTGTAGATCCCGCCCATGTCGCTCAGGAGACCCTTGCCGAGGTCGTGGATGTGGTTGTACTCGATCAAGTTCTCGACCGCCGGGCTGTACGCATATCCCCACCGCCAGCCGACAGAGATGCCGGTGTAGTAGAGATCGTGGATGTGATTGCGCGAGACGGTGTTGTGCCCGCTTCCCGCGATCCAGATGCCGACCGCAGAGTTGTGCTGGATGCCGCCGTCGTGGATGTGGTTCTTCGACACCAGGTTGCGCTCCGTCCGGATGTTCTCCGGCGCCTCATTGAGCGGCTCGCCGATCTTGATGCCGCCCGCGCCCATGTCGTAGATGTGGTTCCCCACGATGCGATTGTCCTGGCAGCCGTGGTAGAAGTCGATGCCGTATGTGGCGACCTTCGTGATCTCGCAGTCCTCAATGGCGCAGTTCTTCGCGCCCTTGGCGGAGATGACTCCGGGGATCTTGTACGCCGCCTGTACCGGGACCATTCCCTCCTTCGGCAACGTCCATCCGCAATGCCGGAACGAGAGTCCCTTGATGACGAGGCGCTCGACGTACCTATCGTTCTCGGGATCGCCGTCGATGCGCACCAACTGCTCGAGATACGGGGCGATCACCTCGGTCTCGTTCATCTTCTCATCGTCGAACGGCAGGTATTCCAGCATCCCGGTCGAGCGGTCCAAATACCACTTGCCAAGTTCGTACAGTGCCTCCCTGACGTTCTCGATGTAGAACCTCATGTCGGAGTTCCAGGCGCCGAACTTCCAATTGTTGGAGGTGCTCAGCGTCACGATACGCTTCTCCTGGTCGAGGCCGGCGATTCGGAACCTCGGCTCGTCCCAGGCGTTGAAGACGACCACCTCGACGTCGTCCAGGTTCCGCCAGGAGTGGAACTGACCCTCCTTGTAGACGAAGGCATCGCGCACGTCGTCGCCCAATGTAGCCGTGATGTGATAAAAGTCGGTCGTGGGGAGCCTCGGTCGAAAGCGACGCTTGCCGTCGACGTAGAGCTCGCGGAAGTACCATTTGCCCGCCCTGACCTCGGCAAGTCTCACTTGCCAGTGACCCGGCTGAGCGCGGATGAAGCCGGTGATCTCTCTCCCGCCGCTGATGATCGGTTTCTCGCCCGGAAACGCGGCGTAGGTCGCGCCGGAGTCGTCCGGGGTGAAGACGAGCGGCTCCGTGAGGAAGTACGTGCCCTCGCGGATCAAAACGGTGGCCGATCTCATCCCTCGCGCGGCCTTCTGCGCGCGAGCAATCGTGGCGAATGGACCATCGGTGCGGTTGCGGTTCGGCTCGGACAGCGTTCCGGACCAGGTGTCCTTGCCCTCGGTTGATACGTAGAAGTCGGCCTTCGTGTTCGGCATGCAGGCTGCCTCCTTGGGGTTTCCGGCGAGCGGAAGGGTGATGATCGCTAAACAGATGAACTGGCAAAGGCGGTTCAACGGATCTACCTCCACGGCTGCTGACGGCAGGTCGAATGTATGCCGCCATTATCGCACAGGGTGGGGGAAAAGAAAAGCCCCGATGGATCGCTCCACCAGGGCTTTGGTACACTGTCAACGGGAATACGATCAGGCTTTCTTCTTCAGGATCTCCTGCGCCTTCGCGGCAATGTGCTCCGCGGTGAGGCCGAACACCTGCATCAACTCCCAAGGCCGGCCGGACTCGCCGAAGCGGTCCTGGACGCCGATCATATCGAAGGCCACGGGCTTATCAACGTTGCGCAGGATCGCACTCGCCACGATGTTGCCGAAGCCGCCCACCTGATGCTCCTCAGCCGTCACGACCGCGCCGCAATCCTCCGCCGCTTTCACGATTGCATCCACGTCCAGCGGCTTGACCGTGTGTACGTTGAGGACGCGAGTCTCGATCCCGAACTCTTCCTTCAGGATGTATGCCGCTCTCATCGCCTCCGGGACCATAGGACCGCAGGCGATGATCGCAAGACGCTCGCCTTCGCTCTTGTAGTCCGAGGCGAGCACGGTCTCGAATGCGTCGACGAAACGATCGCGCGCGCCTCGGTAGCGTATGACGTTCGCTTTCCCGAAGACGAACGGCGTCGCGTCGGAGGAAACGATCGGAGTTGCTTCTCTGGCGTAGCGGATGTAGACAGGACCGACGACTTCCTTGATTGAAGCGCACGTCGCCTTCGCTGTCTCCACGCTGTCGGAGGGAACAACCACGTGCATGTTCGGAAGGATCGACATCAGGCTGATTTCCTCGAGCGCCTGGTGAGTCGCGCCGTCGGGCCCGACTGAAATACCGCCGTGCGCCCCGGCGATCTTCACGTTGAGGTTCGCGTAGCAGAGCGTCGTGCGGATCTGATCCCACGCCCTGCCGGCGGCAAACACGCCGTACGTGCCGGTAATCGGGATCTTGCCTTCCTTGGCGAGGCCCGCGGCGACGACCATCATGTTCTGCTCGGCGATGCCCACGCTGATGACGCGATCGTTGCGCTCCGGGTTGTTCTTCTCGAAGTCCGTGATGCAGATGGAGTTCGAGATGTCCGCATGGAGCGTGACGACCCTCGGATCGTTGCCGCACTTGCAGAGACTGCGCCCGAATCCCATGCGAGTCGGGTCCATATCCACCTTCATGCGGTCCTCGGCGTTCCACCAATAGTCCTTCCCGAAGGTGGGAGTGCACGCTTTCGCCTTCTCGGATGCCTGCGCGAGACGATCGTTCGCATAGTCGAGGAGCTTGCGCATGCCCGCCTCGCCGATGGTCTCGGGGAGGAGCTCGGCCATCGCGGCGTCGAACTGCTCCTTCTTCGGCGCGAGGCCATGCCATCCCGCCTGGTCCTCCATGAAGGAGACACCCCGGCCCTTGACGGTGGCCGCGATGACGACGGTCGGCTTGCCCTTGACGGTCTTCGCTTCGTCGAACGCCTTGACGATCTGCGCGATGTCGTGGCCGTCGATCTCGATGACGTGCCAGCCGAATGCCTTGTACTTGTCGGCGATCGGCTCGATGTTCATCACGTCTTTGGTCCAACCATCGATCTGCAGGCGATTGTTGTCCACGATCGCGCAGAGATTATCGAGCTCGAAGTGGGCGGCGGACATCGCTGCCTCCCAAACGCTGCCCTCCTGCTGCTCGCCGTCGCCCATTATGCAATAAACGCGATAGTCTTCCCCGTCGAGCTTCGCGGCGATGGCCGAACCGACCGCGACTCCGAGCCCTTGACCGAGCGATCCGCTGGACATCTCCACGCCCGGCAACTCAAGCCAGTTCGGGTGGCCTTGACAAGGGCTTCCTAGCTGACGAAGGCACATCGCTTCCTCCATTGGGAAGTAGCCTGCCTTCGCAAGAGCCACGTACATGGCGGGCGCCTTGTGGCCTGCGGACCAGAACAACCGGTCTCGGTTTTTCCAATCCGGCTCCCCCGGCTTATGCTTCATCGTGTGGAAGTAGAGAACGGTCTCGATGTCGATGATCGACAGTGTCCCGCCCGGATGGCCGCTCGTCGACGCGTAGATCGACGCGATGTCGAGCGCTCTGAGCTCCTGCGCGATCTGCTCCAGCCGCGCGATCTCCTGATCGGTAATCGCGGCGTCTCTATCACGTGTATCCATTAGTCCTCCTTGGTGAGCGAGTATTTCGTAGAGTCATCGGGGATGACGAAGTAAACCGGGGATACTCTAACATGAGCCGTGGGGCTTGTCAACCGAACGTGCCGCCACTCCACCCCACGCCTCTTACTCTTACTCCTACTCTTACTCTTACTCTTAATCCCCCTGCCGCTCGATCCCGGAGCGAAGCATTATGCGGCCGAATCCCAGCTACTCTTACTCCTACTCTTACTCTTACTCTTAATCGCCCTGCCGCTCGATCTCGGGGCGAAGCATCTGCGTTTGAATGCCGACACGCAAGCTGCCACGTCGGCAAATGCTTAGCCCCTACAGGGACGTGATCGGATTTCGTTCATCGTGGTCGTAATCGTGATCGAGCGCGATGTCGAGTACGAGTACGATTAGGAGTAGGAGTAGGGGGGTCGGGTTATGGGTTATGGGTTGAGGGTTATGGGGGTGGGGGATTAGGGAGTCCGGGATCGGAATCGCAGCCTGCAACGCGCGGCTGAAAAAGTCGGACACGCGCGTGAAAAAGTCAGGCGCGTGTCTGATAAAGTCAGGCGCGTGTCTGATAAAGTCAGGCGCGTGTCTGAAAAAGTCGGACACGCGTCCGAAAAAGTCAGCCGCGTGTCCGAAAACATCACGCGCGCGCCTGAAAACATCGGACACGCGGCTGAAAGCTTCATCCGGGGGGCGGGAGGCGTGATCCCCGGGAGCGAGGGTGGCGGATGCGCGTCCGAGCAAGCCATCCCCGGGGGTGAGAGCATCATTCCCGGGAGCAGGAGCTTCACTCGCCGGGGTGAGATGGTCCGGCATCCGACTACAGCGCATCGTGCGTGTGCCCGAAGGCGCCATCCCCGGGGGTGAGGGCGTGGTTCCCATGGGTGAGGGGGGCAACCGCGGGGGAGAGGGGCCGGCGGAGTCAGGCGGAGAGGAGGCGCGGGGGGGCGAGGAGATCGGCCGGGGACTCCATGAGGCCGAGGACGCGCGCGAGCGAATTCGAGAGCGTCAGGTCCCCTTCGATCAGCGCGAACGCGTTTTGGACGATCGCTTCCCTCTCGTCGTCGCGCTCCAGGTAGCGGCAGATCGCGTCCGCGAGGTCGGCGAGCCGGGCCTGGACGATGTGCCGCCCGCTCACGAACGGAGCGGTGTCGCCCATCTCCTCTGAAACCACGAGCGCCCCGCAGCCGACGCTCAGGAAGACGCGAATCGTCGGGATGTCCCACGGGAAGCGCGGCACGTTCAAGCTGATCTTCGCGCGGTTCATCAGCTCGATGCGCGCCTCGCCGTAGCAGCCGCCGCTCACGACCGTCACCGAGCGGCCCCGCTTCTCAAGCTCCCGCTGCGCGTACTCTACGATCGCCTTTCGCCTGCCGTAATCCAGCTCTCCGATGAAAAGAACGTCGATGTCGCGCTCGATATCCATGCGCCTGCCCATCTGCGGGTGGAATCCGAGCGGCACGAAGTTCGCCGGGATGCCCATGCTCACAAGGAACTCGCGCTTGGGGGCCGTGTTCGTGACTATGCGGTCGATCCAGCCCTTTGGATAGTTGCGGTTGATCCATTCGTATCGGCCGAATATCTCGTACTGCGAGTTTACGTCGAGCTTGCACACCTCCCCCTGGGATTCGCCGCCCATCGCGTCCAGGATGCCGCGCAGCAGCGTGGAGCAAGCCGAGAGCCCGAGCTTTCGGCGCAGGCCGATGGGGAGGATATCGCGCGCCGGCTTCAGATAGGAGCGCAATATCCTGAGGCCGCGGCTGTATATGCCGAGACGGGAGACGACCCGCGCGGCTTTGTCGTTGAGCGTCGCGGGAGGAAGCGTGTCGAGCAGCCAGAGCGCCGTCGCGGGCTTCCGGTCCTTCGCGCCGCCGAGCAGAGCGGAGTAGTTCTCGAACTCCATGCAGTCGCCGATCATGAGGAGCAGGTCGGCGTCGAGCGCGCGGCGGTCGCCGTCCGCGACGATCTCGGCGTCGTACTCGGAGTCCGCCAGGACGTCGAGGAGCATGCGCGCCATCTCGTCGTAAAGGCTCTTCGGCCTGGAGGGAAGGGCTATGCAAAGATCGCGTTTCGTATGTTGCATAAACGCTCCCGCCGCGACGATCTTCCTGTCGGCGGCAAGCCCGAGGGCGAGGGCCACCTCGCGGGAATGATCGTGGATGCGCGCGACGGCCTGGCACACGCGCGCGACGACTTCATCGGCCATGTCGGAATAGAGCGGCAGGCAGAGGCATCTATCGGCGACGCGCTCGGTCGCGGGAAGCTCGCATCTCCCGGCGTCGGTCGCGGCGTAGACCTTTGTGCGGTGCATCGGGGGATGGAAATACCTGCGGCAGAAGATATTCTCCGCGCGCAGGGCCTCCATCAAGCCGTCTCGGGAGAGCCCGAACTCCCGCTCGTCGACGAGGATCACGAAGATCTGATTGTTCGACGCCGCCTGCGGGAGATGCCGCTGGAACCCGATCCCGGGGAGCCCGCTCAGGAGATCGACGTATCGTTCCGCCAGCTCCTTGCGCCGGGCCAGCGCCTCATCGAGCCTCGGGATGCCGAGAAGGCCCAGCACCGCGGGAAACTCGCACATCTTCGCGTTCAGGCCGACCGAGAGGCAGTCGGCGTCGGCGTCGAGCCCGAAGTTGCGGAGGCTTCGCAGCTCGTCGGCGAGCGCGTCGCTTTGCGTTGCGACCACGCCTCCCTCGCCTGTGGGGAGCACCTTGGTCGCATGGACGCTGAAGCTCTCCGCGTCGCCGAATCGCCCGAGCTTTCGCCCCTTGTACCGGCTTCCGATCGCCTGAGCGGAATCGAAGACGAGCCGGAGCCCCTTCCGATGCGCCAGGGCTTCGAGCCCTTCGACGTCGCACGGGCTTCCGAAGACGCTCACCGGCATGACGGCGGAGACGCCTTCGGTGAGGGCCGCCTCGACCGTCTCGGGGGTGACGTTGAGCGTCTGCGGGTCGATGTCGGCGAAGACGGGCTGGAGGCCGGCCCAGACGACTGCGTGGACGGTCGCGGCGAAGGTGAAGCTCGGCACGACCACTTTGCCGCTCAGCCCGAGGGCCTTCAGGGCGAGGACGAGCGTGAGCGTGCCGTTCGACATGGCGACGACGTTGCGCGCGTCGAGCCAATCCGCGAACCGCTCCTCGAAGCGCCGGACCATCTCGGAGTCGTTTGAGAGCCGCCCGGAACGCAGGACGGCCGCGAACCTTTCGACGGTCGATTCGATGTCCGGCAGGGCGGGCCGAATTATGTGAACGGCCGACTCGAAGGCGGCAGAGCCGTTCAGGACGGCCGGAAGTCTGTGCGTCATGGTCTCCGGAGAGCGATCGAGCGCCTGAGCGCAGGGCGCGGGCGGATCGCAGTCGTCCGTCGTCGAGTCGGAGCCCGCGATGCCGGTGGTCGCCGATCGGTCGTCGGGGTCTTTCTACCCCCGGAGAGAGAGGAGCAAACACACGACGAACGGGAACGCACTGCCGTCATTCCGGGGGAGGGCGGGGACTTGCTCGCGGAGCAGGCAGGCAGGAGTAGTCGCGGCCGTTGGCGAATCAGACACGTGAATGAACCTCAGAACCCCCGGAGGCGCCGCATGAAAGTTCTGCCGGCAGTCATGTGCGCATTCATTATTTCCGTAGCCGCTCGCCCGGTCCTCGTGCATGCCCCGCACGATTGGTACAGATATCAGGGGACCGCCGACGCGGGGAAGGGCGATCCCTTCGACTCCGCGCCCAATCAGGAGTCGAACTGCGGTCCTGCTTGCGTAGCGATGTGCGTTCGGTACGCGACGGGGCGTTGGGTCCCCATCGACGAGGCCGGCGGGAAGGAAAACGTCCGCGTAGTCATGACGGGCCGCAACAAGAACGAGGGGACCGACTGGCCGAATGTGGAGAAGGCGCTCAAGCATTTCGGGGCGCCGTATCAGTGGGTCTACAAGACGGAGGGCATCAAGGAAGCGCTGCGCAGAGGGCACCCGGTCATGGCGATGGTCCAGTGCTCGCAGCTTGAGAAGGCGAAATCCCGCGAGTCGAGGGTGGGGCGGTACTACGATTTTCAGTGGGGCCACCTGCTGATGGTGCGGGGCATGTCGAAGAACGAGGACTACTTCGTTTGCTACGACCCGCAGGTGTTTGTAGCGAAGAAGGATCACTGGACGAAATCCGGCGAGCCTCGCGGGAAAGACGTGCTCTATCCCGTGAACCAATTCGAGGCCGCGTGCGTAACAGAGCTTGGTGACAACTTCCCCGCCATCGAGATAATGAAGAGCTACGACGCGATGTAGCCGATGGTGTTGCCTCAGTCGCCGTCAGATGCTATCATCTGCTAAAGCCTGTTGAGCTTGACCCGATTACGCAGGAAGGGAATACGTTGATGAAGAGATTTGCTCCTATCCTCCTCGTGGTTGTGCTGCTGGGAGTCGGCTTTGCGTACAACCACTTCGCGCACCGTCCGAACGGAGGCTGCGGTCACGATCACGAGGCCGGGGAGGTTTGCGAGACGTCGGAGGCTCCCGCCGAGCAGGCCCTCCCCCTCGACAGCGACGCCGCCGCCATAGTGAAGGAAAACGAGGACGCCTTCAAGACGGGCAAGGTAGTCGCCACCGCGTCCGGGCTCAAGTACGTCGACCTCAAGGTCGGCGACGGCGCGAGCCCGAAGAAAGGTCAGACGGTGACGGTGCATTACACCGGATGGCTGATCGACGGCATGGAGTTCGACAGCTCATTGAACCGAGGCGAGCCGTTCAGCTTCGTGCTGCAGTCCGATCCGCCGGAAGTCATCGCCGGATGGAACGAAGGAGTCGCCACCATGAAGGTCGGCGGGAAGAGGAAGCTGATGCTCCCGCCGGAACTCGCATACGGCGCGCGTGGAATGGGCCCGATCCCGCCTAACGCGACGTTGATCTTCGATGTCGAACTGCTGGGCGTCGAGTAAGACATGGCGCGGGGCGGTTTGGTCTTGAAACAAGGAGAGAACATGATGAGGCTCGTTGCGCTGATTTTGTCGATCGCGTGCGTTGCAGTCCTGGTCGGCTGTGGCAGCAGCGGTCCGAAGCTCTACGACTGGACATCCGCGGGGTCCGGCTTGAAGTACCGCGATATCATCGTGGGGACGGGCGTTGCTCCCGACCACGACGACCTCGTCGTCGTCCACTACGCCGGTTGGTTGACCAACGGCAAGTACATAGAAAGCTCGGACGGCGGCGATCCCATCGAGGTGTACCTCGGATTGAATCACGTGATCAGGGGATGGGAAGAAGGCATCAAGGGCATGCGTCAGGGCGGTCGGCGAAGGCTTGAGATCCCTCCCGACATGGCTTACGGCGCGGGCGGAAACCCTCAGTTGGGGATACCTGCGAATGCGACGCTCGTGTATGAGATTGAGCTGGTCGAAGTCAAGAAACTGAACTGGGTTACTACGGCTTCGGGGCTGAAATATGTCGATCTGAAGGAGGGCTACGGCCCATCTCCCGAGACCGGTCAGAGATGCAGCGTGCACTATACCGGTTGGCTTCTCGACGGAACGATGTTCGATTCGTCCTACAACACCGGATCGCCGTTTGAGTTCGCCATCGGCACGGGGCAGGTCATCAAGGGCTGGGATGAAGGCGTGGCGACGATGGTGATCGGAACGAAGCGCAGGCTGATCATTCCGCCGGACCTCGGCTACGGAGCGAGCGGAAGCGGGAAGATTCCACCCAACGCGACGCTGCTATTCGACGTCGAGCTGCTCGACATAGACCCTGGGGATTTGTGAAGCTCGGCGAGCGCGATGCCGTCGCGCGGGGCTCTACGATAGTGAGTACAAGGAGGCATAGTGTGAGGACCGGTCCGGTTGGATTGACCATCGTGTTGCTGCTTTTGTCGGTCGCGGGTGTATTCGCGGCGGAGGCGAAGAAGATCGGCGACCTGCTGCCCGTCGAGATCAGCGGATGGAAGGTCGACGGCAAGGACGGCGCGTACGACCGCGCGAACCTCTACGACTACATCGACGGCGGCGCGGAAGTCTACCTGGCGTATGGCTACAAGGAGGCGTTCGCGCGCCGGTACGCCAAGTCCGGTCAGCCGGGCATCACGGCGGACGTCTTCGACATGGGCTCCGCGCACGATGCTTACGGGATCTTCACCTTCGAGCGGGAGGGCAAGTCGGTCGGCGTCGGGCAGGACTCCGAGTACGCGGCGGGCTTCCTTCGTTTCTGGAAAGGGCGGTACTTCGTCTCTATACTCGCGGACAAGGAGACGCCCGAGGTGAAGGAGGCCGTCATGGCGCTCGGCAAGGCGATCGCGGAGCGCATCGAGGAGCCCGGCGAGCGCCCCGCCATGCTCAAGCTCCTTCCCGAAGCGAACATCGTCGCGGCTTCCACGAGGTTCTTCCATCAGAAATCGGGCCTCGACTATCACTACTTCGTGGCGGAGAAGAACGTACTCAACCTCGGCGCGAAGACAAACGTCGTGCTCGCGCAGTTTAAGACTCCCTCCCGCGCGAAAGCGGGTAACGTTCCGAAAGCACAACTTGCGCTCGTTCAGTATCCGTCTGCGAAGGAGGCCGCACAGGCATGTGAGAGCTTCCGAAAGGCTATGATGCCGGGCGCAAAGGGTGACGGCGCCGTTCAAGCGGAGAGCAAGAAGTGGACTCTCGCCCGAGCGAAGGGCGTCTACGTTGCGGTCGTGTTCGAAGCGCCTGATCCCGTCTACGCCGGCGCCCTGATCGACGCTGTGATGAACGGAATCGAAGAGGAGGCGAAGAAATGAGCATCGAAGGCAGAGGCATCACGAGGCGTGACTTTCTGCGGGGAGCGGCATGCGCATCCCTGACGGCGGCAGTGGGTCTGCCGGCGGTGGGAGCTGCTGAGAAGAAGTCGCGAGTCGTACTGATCCGCGACGCAGGCGTTATCGGCAAGGACGGAAAGATCAACCCGAAGGTGCTGGGACGTATGCTGGACCAGGCAGTCACTAAGCTCTTCGACAAAAAGAGTCCCGCCGAGGCATGGAAATCCATCGTGAAGCCGTCGGACCTTGTCGGCATCAAGTCAAACCATTGGAACAGGCTGCCTACTCCTCCGGAGTTGGAGCAGATCATCACGGAGCGCGTTGTCTCCGCCGGAGTGTCGTCCGATAAGGTGTTTGCGAGCGATCGCGGCATGAGAGAGAAGTTCGAGGCGGCCACCGCGCTCATCAATGTCCGCCCGGCGCGGACTCATCACTGGGCAGGCATGGGCGGCTGCATCAAGAACTACATCATCTTCAGCCCGAACCCGTCGCAGTATCACCCCGACTCGTGCGCCAATTTGGCGGAGGTGTGGAGCCTTCCTATTGCGAAGGGGAAGACCAGGCTGAACGTCCTTGTTCTCCTCACGCCGCAGTTCTACGGGAGGGGACCGCACGACTACGATCCCAGGCACGTGTGGGAGTACAAGGGATTGGCGGTCTCGACCGATCCGGTGGCGGTTGACGCCGTCGGGGCTCACCTGTTGAAGACGAAGAGAGTTGCGTACTTTGGCGAGGACAAGCCGATCACTCCGACGAAGCACATCGTGGTTTCGGACGAGAAGTGGCATCTCGGAGTCAGCGATCTGAATCGGATCGAGTTGGTGAAGCTCGGCTGGAAGACCGACATGTTGATCTAGCCTGCAATACGGAGGAGTACACGATGGTGGAGATCACCCGCAGAGACTTCATCAAGGCCGCAGGGGGATTCGTTTCCGCGGCGGCTCTGTCGCCCGGTCTGCTCGGAGAGGCGCTCGCACAGGAGAGCAAGCGGTTCAATATCCTGTTCCTGATGACCGATCAGCACTGCCACTCGGTGATGCGCTGTGCGGGCAATCAGGTCGTCCATACGCCCAACCTGGACAGGTTGGCTGCCGAGGGCGCCCGATTCACGAGTTCGGTTTGCGCCACGCCCTTCTCTTCGCCGACGAGAGCATCGTTCATCACCGGGCAGTGGCCGCACACCCACGGCATTGTGAAGAACGTCGATGGCAACAAGGTGAAGGGCCTCGATGACAGCGTCATAGCCACGGAGCAGGTTCTGCACGACAAGGGCCATCGGACCTTCCATATGGGGAAGTGGCATCTCGGCAATCCCGTGGATTTGAGATGCTATCGCCGGGAGCGCGACCTCGTATCGACCGATGCTTACCGGCAGGTTCGCAAGTCCCTGCACGAGGACCAGTGGTACAAGGTCAGGTCGGGCGAGACTCAGATCGGAGACGTCGCATATACGGCGGAAATGGCTGAGATTCACAAGAGATGGGCTGAGGAGAAGAACCGCGCGGAGCAGGATCTGACCGTCATCGGCAGGCACCTGCTTCCTGCCGAGTACAGCTTCGAGTCCTGGCTCACCGACAGGTGTATCGACTTGATTCGGAAGTACGGCGACGACAACTTCATGATCACTTGGTCAGTCAGCCCTCCTCATGCCGCGTGGATTGTCCCGGACCCTTACTACAGCATGTACGACCCTTCCAAGATGCCGCTTCCCGCGAGCTGGGGCGAGATTCCCGAGGTGTACAAGGACTCCAGCGCCGGTCATTTCAGCAGCCGGATGGGCGAGAAGCGCATACGTGAGATGCTCCGGTGCTACTACGGGCAGGTCACCATGATGGACTGGTGCATCGGCCGGATTCTCGATGCGCTCCAGGAGCACGATCTCGAGAAGGACACGCTCGTCGTCTTCACCAGCGATCACGGCGACATGCAGGGCGCACACGGCATGGTCTGCAAGTCGCTTCCCGGCTACTACGATGAGATCGTCCGCACCCCGCTGATCGTTCGCTATCCCGGGAAGGTGAAGCCCGGCGCTGTGATCGACACCCATGTGAACTCGGTCGATCTTGCGCCGACCTTCCTGGACTATGCCGGCGTGCAGATACCGAATTCAGTGCAGGGTGTCTCGCTTCGTCCGCTCCTGGAGGGGAAGGTTCGCAACGACGACAGGCCTGCGTTCTGCGAGCGCGGTCTCGGCTCGGAGAAGGGCGGCTGGAGCCGCATGATCCGCACCCACGAGTGGAAGTACGCCTACTTCGCCGACGGGCGCCGCGAGCTGTTCAACCTGGCGAGGGACCCCCATGAGATGAAGAACCTGGCAGATGACTCGTCCGCGGCGGCGGATATGAAGTCCCTGCACAAGAAGCTGATCGACCAGGCAGAGAAGTCCAAGGATCCGGCTTTGCAGTTCCTGGCGAAGGCGTAGAGACTCGAACACCGATACCATGAACAAGACGGGCCGGGGGAGGTTCTCCAGGCCCGTTTCCCTGTAATGTGACGAGGGATGGGCGGAGGTCGTCGCCCATCCCCGGTCCCTTACTTCAGAGCTTTGATCGCCTTCGGTGAGAACACCGCTGCCTCTATCGCCCGGTGCTCCCTGGTGTAGTAGACCGTCAGGATGCTGTGGTCCTCCAGTTCAACCGAACTGGGATAAGCGACGTCCCCGCCGATCTTGAGTATCGAGAATTGCTTCTCGGCATTCCACTCCTCGCCGGGCTTGCAGAAGACTCCCGCGACGCCCAGCGTCTGTCCCGCCGATGAGCGCTCGCGGTATGCGTGGAAGATCGTTCCGCTGCTGTGGTAGAGCAGTCCCGACGCCTGTCCGAGCAGATCGAGCTTCCTCGGCTTGGTCCAGGTCTTCCCGCCGTCCGTCGACTTCGATTCGTAGATGTAGCCGTCCGCGTTGGTGGTTCGCAGCTCGCAGAGTATCGTGCCGTCCGGGAGTTGGAGGAGCGCAGGCTCCTCGTATCGGATCACGCCGTCGTACGCCACCGTGGCGACCGGCTCCTTGTTCCAGGTCCTCCCGCCGTCCCTGCTGAATGCCACTCCGGCGCGCCACGTCTTGTCGCCCGCCATGGCGCCGTAGATCGGGCAGAGGAGCGTCCCATCCTTCAGTTCCAATATCTCGTCCGACGTTGCCTCCCAGTGCCAGCCGACGTCGATATGCTTCGGCGCGCCGAATGTCTTGCCGCCGTCCTCGGATGCCGACACGAGCACCTTGTTCGTCTCCTTGGCGGAACCGGTAGTCCCGGAGTCGCGCGTGAAGAAGCTGACGAGGATGCGGCCTTCACGAGTCTGCATGATCGACGGATCGCGGTCATCCATCCGCGTATCGATGATCGTCACCGGCTTGCTCCACGTCTTGCCCTCATCTGTGGAGCGAACGAGCGCGACCTTGGAGTCCGGGCACACGTGCGCGGTGCCGTTGTAGAAGACGCACAGCAGGTCGCCGTTCTTCAGGCGACAGACCGATGGGAATGCATAGTACTCCGCGTCGGTGCTTTTCGCGACCGTGCGGACCTCGATGTTGCCAAGCGACATCTGCTCTCGAAATGCGTCGTCGGCGATACCTGCGCCGACCGCGGCCTGCAGAACTATCAGCGACAGAATGAACAATGACCTATCCTCCTATTGTATCGGCTCGACGGTGAGCCTGAACTTCTCTCCGAACCTGGTGCGCCCGATCGCTTCAAAGGTGAAGACCACCTCGGCGGGACGGTCGGCTGATGCGCCGCGGGTGACGAAGCTCGCCTTGCCGGATGCCAGATGCTCGATCGCCCCGGAGGGGAGTACCACCCGGGATTCCACGCCGTCTACCGTCGCAAGGATGCAGACCGTCCCTTCGCGCTTCTGATTCGTCGCCGGGAGGAGCTTCGCCTCTCCCAGGTTCGTGAACTCCACGCGAACTCTGAGCGGATCGCCCGGTCTGAGCTTCACGGTGTCTCCGCTCTTCACCCGGCTCCAGTTTCCATCCGCGTTCTGAACCTGCACCACGTCAAAGACCGCGTCCAGGTACTTCGGCGGATTGGTGCCGTTGCATGGCACGTTCCCTACCGCGATGAGCGGGCAGTCCGATGAGTCCGTCCCGGTGCCCTCGGTTCGGAGGCCCGGCGCGAGCCCCTGCTTGATCGCGTTCCAGAACGGGTCTTTGGCCGCGTCGTAGATGCCTGCCAGGCCGTCGCAATACCTGTCGCGGTCGATCGTGATCCAGAAGTCGATCGGCTTCGATGACGGCCCGTTGATGTACTGATCGGCATACCGGCGGATAACTTTGCTGACCGGCCGATCAGAGCCGTCGGGATTGATGGCGCCGTAGTCGCTGTTCTCTCCGTACCGGAATCCGCCGGGGTAGAACCAGGAGTACAGGCCGTCGGCGCCGCTCTTGATCAGCATCTGGTACCACTGCTCGTAGAACCTCGCCTGGTACTCCAGCTTGTCCCTGGTATTCCGCATCTGGCTGTTGTCCCAGGTGCTGACACCCTGTTCCTTCCAGACCATCGGCTTCCTGGGGGCCGCCCAGCGCGCGTACTCGAACTCGAACCAGCCGGGTTTGACGCGCTCCCAGTTGTCCCCAATGCGACCGTAAGCCTCGGGCGCAAGGAAGTCGACCGCTCCCGCCAGATACGGGAAGTCATAGGGGATGCGCCCCTCCCACCGATAGATAGGGTTGCCCGCCTCCGACATCCTGAAGCTGACGTGGTGGTTCGGATCGATCTCGCGAACGAGCCTTCGGGCCTCCGCATACTTCTTGTAGAGCAGCGTGTCGAGGAATCGGCGGTAAGCTGCCGTCATCACGCGCCATTCGCCGTCGGTCTCGGTCTGATGGGGCAGGGGATTAGTGACCTTGCCGCTCTCGTCTCTTGGGACCGGGAATCCCCAGTCCTTCTCTGCCGCCTCGATGCTCCCGTATCGCTCGATGATCCACTTCTCCCACTCGCCGTCCCAGATCACTCTGTCGCGATGGTGGCCGTAAGTCGGCTCCCAGGCGAGGTCATAGGCGACGACGGTGTCGTTGTCTCTAGGTCGCAGATGAGTGATCATCTCCCCTATCTGCGGCCAGCGGAAGTCCATCGGCGTTCCGGGCCTGAGGGAAACGTCTGCCTTCATGCCCGCAAGATCGAGCCTCCGCAGCAGGTCTACCAGGTTCTGAGCGGTGTGATGCCCGATGTAGATGAAGACGCTGACTGCGTTGTAGCCGAGGTCCTTCATGTGATCGATGTCGCGCTGGATGATCTCGGGGTCGTACGACCGCGCGCCGATATAGTGCTCGAAGTACTCGCCGTCCTCCGTGGCAATGCCGGAGGAAGGCATGTAGTTGATGCCGTGCGCGCGCCATCGCTTGCCGTCGAGCATGAACTCGCCGTCCTTGATGGTGACGAAGTGCTTGGTCTTCTTTGGCCTGAAGACGTTGACCTCATGACGGACCTTGTCCACGACCTTACCGTCGAGTATCAACTCGGACGTTGCGATGTAGCCGCCCTCCGGCCACTTTTTCGGTGTGAAAGTGACGCTGTCTCCGGTGGTCTCACCCGGTTCGGCCGGCTTCATCTCGATGTTGATGGTGTGTGAGTCCGGAAGACCCACGGGTTTCGTCTCCGGTACGGACTCAACGAGGGTTATCCGTGCTCTTGCGGTCCTGGTGGTCTTGCCAAGGTTGGCGGCGTTCACTCCCAGGGTGATATCCTGGTCTTCGAAGTAGGTGTAGAAGTTCGCGCCGGCATCGAGGATGAACGCGCCCTCACGCATCTTTGCCGCGATCTGTCTCACGATCCCCAGCGCTTCACCGGTCTTGTACCATTCGATATCACCGATGGCGAACGACGCCCACACGCTTCCCTTGTACGGGCCGTCGGTATTGGCCACCATCGTGACCGGTGTGCCTCTCCACTCGCCCTCGCCCGTCTCAGCCTGGACGAGCGGGATGTACCGCCACGAACGGCCCTTGTTGAGCCCACCGCCGCCCGGACGAGGGTGGGGTGAGCGGATTACCTGCGCGAGAGGAAGCTTCACGTCTGCGAGGATCGCCTGATCGTCCCTGACCTTGAGTGAAGCGACTCCCGTCGAGTCGAAGAACTTGTAGCCGGGACTAAGTATGTCGAGTCTCGGAGGATCGAAGGCGCCGAGCATCTCCTCGTACTCGGGAGTCATCTGCGCCGTGCCGAATGTGCTCACCCAATACTCGTGACGTCCCAGGACGGAGCCTCCCATGTGGGTATGGGCCATTCCAACGGACATGCGCACCGCATTCTCAGGCTTGAAGCGGTCGCCTCTGAAGCCTCTGTTCGGAGTGCTGTTCCAGTACTTGAAGTCCTCAGGCGTCAAGACGAACTGCCGCCACTCGGGGTAGAGAGGCACGACCGCGATCCAGCGCGATCCGTCCTTCTCCACCCACTCGACCGCGAGCTGAGAGGTTGCCGGTCCGCCTTTCGCGGAGAACACGGTCAGCGTGTGGCCCTTGGGGAACGGCTGCGTGAACTCGTGGGAGGCATACGTGTCCCAGGAGGTGAGGTTCGGGATGACGACATGCATCGACCGCCAACCGGGCGCGGGTCCCTCGTCAGTGATCTCGATCGACGATGGTTCCTTTTCATTATCGCTGGAACGATGCCAGTCCGAGGCTGCGCCGGTCTTGAAGTCGAAGAGCACATTGGGCGCGGGGACCGAAGCCCTCTCCTTCTGGAACTGGTCGCGCGTGACCCATTGACCGCCGATCTTGAGGTACGCGGTCTGCCAGAGAGGGGCGTTGAGCGCAATGATGTCGCCCCCGCCTTTCAGGAAGCTGTCGATGGGGCCGGTGGACTTCGCCGGTAGCGCGGCCGCGTTCGGCAGCACCAGGAGATCCGTGTCAGCGGACGAGAGATTCTCGGCTGAACAGATATCGTCCGCCCCGACGACACGCACTTCGTAGCCGGCCTGGCGCAACTCATTCTCGACGGACCGGACCAGCGCGGGGTTATCGCCGGGTAGTCCGCTCTCGAGCAGAACCGCTCTTGCGGCGGCCGCTGCCGAACAAGACAGTACAAGCATCAGGCAGGCTGCGATGGGAAACCTCACGATGTCAAACATGCAACTGGCCCTCCTGCGGTCATCGAGCGTATTTCACGACCGCCTTGTAGGAGGGGATTCCAATCCCCGAATTCGTGGCGTTGTGGGTTGGCATTCGCGGCTGGGAAGCCGCTCCTACAGGGTGGAACTCAGCTCATGGAATACGCTCTCGGTTCTGTCCTCCACAAGAGCCATGTTCGCTTGAAACCGATCTCAGTCCTGCAGGCCACTGGCTAACTAGCGGTCCAAGTGCTATACTACGGGCATTGGAGGTGGCGACAATGCTCCATTCGGTCTTGTTTCTGGGGTGCATTATGGCTATACAGAGCCCGGACATCGGCCTCACATCGATCATCGGTGTGGTCACCGAGGAATACCCCCGTCACAGCGAGGGGGATATCATCGAGCTGAAGGACGGCACTCTTCTACTTGGTTGGACGAGGTTCACCGGAGGCCGCTCGGACCACGCAACCGCTCACATCGCCGCGGTGAAGTCGAAGGATGGAGGCAAGACGTGGGGCGAGCCCTACGTGATCCAGGAGAACACCGGCAAGCAGAACGTGATGTCGCTCAGCTTCCTCCGGCTGATCTCCGGGAAGATCGGCATGTTCTACCTGGAGAAGAACAGCAACACCGACCTGCAGGTTCACTACCGATACTCGTCGGATGAAGGCGAGTCCTGGGGACCGGTTCAAAAGATCCCTGCTCCGCCGGGCTACAACATCGTCAACAACGACCGCATCATCCAGCTCAACACCGGGCGGATCATCGTGCCGGTCTCATACACGCCGGATATCGGCGGTCCCGATCCCCTGAGGACATTCTGCATGTACTCCGACGACGAGGGCAAGACGTGGAAGCGTTCCACCCCCGACCTGAACTGCCCGAAGCGCGGGGCGATGGAGCCGGGCGTCGTTCCGCTTGCCGACGGAAAGCTGCTGATGGTTATCCGGAACCAGATGGGCTGCATCTACACCAGCACCTCCAGGGACAAGGGCGAGACGTGGTCGGAGCCTCGTCCTACGGATCTCAAGTCGCCCGAGTCGCCGGCGACGATCAAGCGCATCCCGAGGAGCAAGGATCTCCTGATGGTCTGGAACAACAATTTCCAGGCCGACAAGGGAATGGGCGGACAGCGATCCCCGTTGACCGCCGCCATCTCCAAGGATAACGGCAGGACGTGGATCAATGTTCGAAACATCGAGGACAACCCGACGTCCAACTATGCGTACACAAGCATTGACTTCGTGAAGGACCAGGTGCTCCTCACCTACTACGATCATCCTCAGGGCGGAGGATGGAATCTCCGGCTTCGGAGCATTCCGCTATCGTGGTTCACCGAGTAACGGAGGGGATGGATATGAGTCTCGAATGGAAGCAGGACTGGGACAAGTCGCGCGAGCGGTTCGAGGCGTGGTGGCACGGCGAGGTGATCGACCGTCCGCTGCTGCAGGTTCTGGCGCCGAGGGATGACGCGCCCGATGATCCGAGGCCGACGTACGGCAGTCTCGAGGAGAGATACCTCGAGCCGGACTGGCGCATCCGCTTTGTCGAATGGGAGATGGCCCGCACCTACTACGCCGGCGACGCCTTCCCCTACATGGACACGCACATAGGCCCCGGAACGCTTTCGCTCTACCTCGGCGCGCGGCCCGAGTTCCATCCCAACACCGTCTGGTATCACAAATGCGTCGATGACATCCCCAACGCCGTGCCCCCAGTGTTCGATGAGCGGAATCCTTACTGGCAGGCGAGTCTGAAGATCGCCCGCGAGGCCGTCAGACATTTCGACGGCCGAGCGCTCGTCTCGTTCCCGGACCTCATCGAGAACGTCGATACGATCGCCTCACTCTTCGGCGCCGAGGAGCTTCTCTTCGCGCTGATCGAGCATCCCGAGAAGGTGCATGAGTTCCAGCGTGCCATCAATCCGCTGTATATCGAGTACCACCGCCGGCTCTACGAGATCATCAGGGACGAGGTCGGCGGCTCGTGCTTCTCCGCCTTCAGGATCTACGGGAAGGGGCGGATCGCCAAGCTCCAGTGCGATTTCAGCGCCATGATCTCGCGCGCCATGTTCGAGGAATTCGTCGCGCCCTACATGGCCGAGCAGTGCCGTCAGCTCGATCATACCGTCTACCACTGGGACGGGATATGCGCCCTTCAGCACGAGGGACCGCTGCTGGCCATGAAGGATCTGGAGGCCATCCAGTGGACACCCGGCGCCGGTCAGCCGGGGGTAGGGGATCCGACCTGGTATCCGCTCTACGACCGCATCCGGGCCGCCGGGAAGTCCATCATGATGCTCGGGGTGACCCCGAGCGAAGCACAGGCCCTCGTGGAGGAACTCGGTCCCGAGGGCCTGGATCTCGTGGTATGGGCATCCTCCCAACGAGAGGCGGACGACCTGGTCCGCCTCTCGTATGGGTGGAAGAAGCGCTCGTGACTGCTTCTACAGCGGTGGAGGCGGAGGAGGACCCGCTCCGCCGCCGTATTCCTCTTGACCGCGGGTCCGGAACGGACAGTCGCCGGTGCTTGCGAACGACCAGTTGCCTTCGTCGATGGCATAGCAGTGCGCCAGGTAGTCCGTGTACGGCTCGAGTAGCGACATGGCGGGCACATGTGTGAGCAATGGGCCGGGTCGCCCATACATTGTGCACCCCATCCAGGGATACGTGATCACACCCCATACGGTGTCACCGCTCGACGCTCTCAGGATCCCGATCCCCATCCGAACCGCGCCGTCGATTCCTGCATTGCAGACGTTCGGCCTGAGCGATACGTTGTCCGCGTACCAACTCGGTTGGTACAGATCGAAGTGCATCGGCGCATCGGCGACCCTGGCGTAGACGTCCCTGCTCCAGCGGCCTTCGGCGCCGTCAACGCCGAGAGGGGCCACCTTGTAGTGCCTATTTGCTCTTGGTATGACGAGGAACATCCCGTGACCGTCGTTCATCTCGGCATCTGCGCTGACCGGGGTATAGGTCACTCCGTCATCACTCTCGTAGAGACGGTATCCGGTGGCGCCTAGCACCTCCGTGAAAATGATCTGGCAGCCGCCGGGGGCATCATCGGGACACCCGAGCACGAACATCGGCGCAGCGGGGAAGTGGACCTGCACCGTGCAAGCCTCCATTCTTCTTTGCAAGCTCACTGAGTCGAACGACATGCAGGAACTGATACCGGTGATGGTGACGTGATCGCCGACCTGGAGGTCGAGCGGCGGCTGATCGACGCGGACGCCGAGGTTCTCTTCCATGCCGGTCACCGTGCCGTCCCTGATGTCCGAACCATCGTTGACGTAGAAGTAGTCGCCGTACGGGTGGATCTGCGTGACCTTGCCCCAGGTCTTGACGAGCAGGCCGATGTTGTTGAGTCCGGCTGCTCCGGCTACTCCCCTCTGGCCGGCCGACGGTTCGCCAGGGTTACGACGGAAGTCAGCGCCCCCGAGCGAGCGTATCGGCATGCCGACCGGTCTCAGGTAGACCGGATCGGTATCGATCACCCGGCACTCGCCCGTCAGGATCCGCTCCTGGTTCGAGTCGGTATAGATCTGGGCGATGATGTCCACCGTCCACCCTTCGGCCAGGAAGCCACCGTAAGAGAACTTGATTCCCGCCGAACGATCCCGACTCTCCACGTAGTACCCATTCTCGTAGGGATAACCGCCTATCGCTCGCGTAACGATGGCGTCCGTGATGACAACCAGCGCTCCGTCATGGAGGGCCTTCGCATCCAGGATCGATACCGGCTGGAGCACCGTGAGGTCATATTCCCTCTCAGCCACCGCCGGCGGGATACTGTTGTCCTCAACGCGTACCGTGAACCGGAAGGTACCGGCCTCCTCAGGAGTGCCGCTCAGCAGACCGTCTTCGTCAAGGTAGAGACCCTCCGGGAGCGATCCGGCCGAGATGGACCACTGGAACGGTGACTCACCCTCTTCGGACCAGAACTGCGCTTCGTACGGCGAACCGACTACGGCGTAGTCAAGCCGGTCTGGGTGGATGTCCGGATCGGCCATCTGGACTCTGCCGACCTCGTGGATGATGAACGGCGTGAGGGTGGCTTGTTTGCCATCGATCTCAGGTATGTGGCAGCTGGCGCCCAGACCGTTGGACGGCCAGAACTCGCACTGCACACTGCCGGTCTGCATCCACTCGCCCGTTCCGGACTTCACGAACGAGGTCGCGTAACCGTGCGGCGTCACGATGAGCTTCACCTCCACCGGCTGGGACGGGTCGAATCCGGATAGGAGCAAGACATCGATCATCTCGTCTCCGTCTTCCTTGTCGGAGAATACGCCGGCAAAGGGCGTGTTGTCGTAGACGCCGGCAGGGATCCCGCTGATGCCTCGATGGAAATACGCCGTCAGGAGTCCGAGCGTCGCCTTGATGTCCCCAAGATCGCGATCACCCTGGGTCACGTGGAATCCGACAGCACACTCGACTGTGGTGTCACCGGCGTGCGATGCATCGCCGTACAGATTCTCGAAGACCGCGCGCAGTTCGACATTCTCGTACTGCCCGGACCATGGGACATTCATCGTGGATGCGCCTATCGCCGTGACGTACTCGGAATATTCCAATCCCGGTATGAGCGAAGAACTGAGCGTAAGCTTGCCCGGCTCGAAGATGGGCGCGTTCAGCCCCAGGTCCTCATACCTGGTATAGAACGCCTGAACCTGCCCGTCCGGCGGCAGCGCCGGAGTCGTCATGTAGCTGCCGTCCACCAGTACCGCGGATCTGTTGCAGGCCGTGCCCTCGGTATCGAGGTCGAGCGGATCATCGAAGCCGAACCCGTTGCCCCAGTTGAGGGAAACCCGCGTGACGTCCACACTGGAGGAGGTCTCGGCCGCCCGCCGGTTGCCTACCAAGAGGACATGCCTGTCCTCTTCGGCGAACGTGTAGACGAAGAAATCCTTGTCCAACCCAAGAGTGCCTCGCCCCGAAAGCGGGTCCCGGCCCATGGGCGTGACAGCGAGGGCGCCGTCCGTACCGACCTCGATCGTGCCCGCGATCGGATCGGGAGACTCGTCGTCGCAGTACCAGCTCTCACCGGCGAAGTTGCCGTCTTCGTCAACCAGCATCCTGGCATGGGAGACGTCGCCTTCTGACGAGATAATCTTAAACCTCCACTCGCCTTTCATGTCAGCGGTGGTGAACTGACCGCCCGTGCGAACGCCGATATCGAATCTGGCCGGATCGCCCCCGCTTCCCATGACACGCCCGAATGTGAGCCTGGACGACGACATCGCCGAATGCTGAGGCATCGTGTTGCCCGGCTCCACGATCTGCATCATGCCGCGGTTGTCTATGCTCACCTCGGCGCTGAATGCTGTGGAGGCGCCGTCACTGTCTGTCTGAGTGCCCGTGAATGCGCCGGTCGAATCGATGGTCCCGAGGACCGACGTCCATCTGTCAGTCGGGCCGTTCGCCATGAACGAGTGCATGGCCCACGTGCCCTCGCAGTCCGCCTGACTGTATACGCTGTAGGGATCGTGTCGGGTGCAGACCAGAAGGCTACCACCTTCCTTTGTGCACTCAGCGGCGATAATGCGCTTGCCGCCGAGGCTGAGCGCGCCCCATGGCTTGCCGTCGGCCAGGATCGTGCCGTCGGGCTGCGTGCCGACGCTGAAGGTTGTGAAGCTGAAAGATCCGTCAAGGTCCGTCAGGTTCAATGTCGCGGAGCCCCAGTACTCGAAGTCCAGGACGCCGTAGGCCACCGATGCGGAATGAGTCGGGTCTCCAAGGGATATCCTGTGGACTTCCCACTGGCCTTGCAGGACTTCCAGGAGGTTTCGCGTGACGAGGATCGCGAGTTCCTGCTCGTCGTAGCCGCCCACGTTGTCACGAGCGGCGACGGTGAAGCGGTAGAGCCCCTCATCCCAGGGATAGCCTGAGATCCACCCATCCTGAAGCGACAGGCCGTAGGGCAGTTCACCGGAGACGATCTCCCAGATCAGCTCGCCTTCTCCGCTGGTCGCTTCCAGAGGCTGGCTGTAGTATGTGTCGGCGCAGGCATCCGGGAGTTCGGTCGTCAGGATCTCGACGGGGTCACCTCCCGTTCCGCCGCCTGTGTCGATGTACTCGAGGCCCGATTCGACGTATGGGTAGTATGACACCGGCATGTTGCCCGTGCTAGTCCCGCATCCACCGCAGCCTGTGTCAGGGCCCGGCCACCAGTCGATCTGTTGCTCTCCGACAAGCCTCCATTCAATCTGAAACGGCCCGAAGTGAACGAAGTACCGTGCAAGGTTGCTCGGAGTTATCACTACCTTCAGTTCAACAGGATAAGCCGGATCGTAGCCATCGGCCAGGGCCACGGAGAAGTCCTCGTTCCCGGCATGGTAGCTGCCGAAATTGACGAACGGTGCTCGATTGTAGAAACCCGGCTCCAGTTCGCCTATGGGTTCGGCAAGGTATGCCGTGGCAAAGCCAAAGGATAGCCACACATCCCCCGACCATCCGGTAGAGCCATGGACTGAGAAGCCTACACTGGCGCTGAGCACGCCGTTCCCGACCTCAGGGGCATCATCGCCCCGGATGTTGTCGATGACCGCGCGGATCTCGATGTCGCCGGTCCTTGCCGGCCAGAGCCAACTACTTAGAGCAAGTTCCGGCTCGAACCTGCCGTATATCTCGTCACCGTTCTCGGTGAGCGCTACCGGCAGGGTGATCTTGCTGGAAGCGAACACGGGCGACTGCAGGCCATAGACCAGTCCGGCGGCCGCAGTCGCGCCCGGCGGTGGTGCGGGCGTCTGCAGATTCGAGGGATGGACCACCACCGCGGGCCGATTGCAGAGTGTGCCTTCCGTGCTGAGGTCCATGTTCTCCCGGAAGCTGAAGCCGTTCCCCCAGTCCATGCTGACTTCCGTGACATCCACTGAGGCTTGCAGATCGGTCGGATGCTTCGTCCCGACCATGAATCCCATATCGTCCTCGGAGTGGTCCGTGAACACGAAGATGAAGGTGGAACGGTCCAGACTGAGAGTTCCCTGTCCCTCCAGGTCGGAGTCGGGCGTAGACAGAGAGAACACGCCCTCCGGGGTCACACTCATGGTACCGTTGATCGTGTTCATTATGTCGTGAACGAGGTCATGGTTCGTGCCGGCGAACGTGCCGTCCGACTGCGTGGTCATGGTCCCTTCGAACAGCATCGCGCTCTTCGTGATCAGGCAGAAATGCCATTCGCCCGCCAAGTCCGCGGGGATGAAGTCGCCGCCGCCCATCATGCCGATATTGATCCTCTCGGCGCCGCTCGAAGGGACATCTCCGGCAACCTGTATGAAAAACTGCCCGTTCGTGCTCATGAATCCCTGTTCCGGCAGGTCGGATCCGTCACTCGCCGACAACTCACCGTTCGGTGAGATGCCAACCTGTGCGCTGAACGGGTCTGAGCCGCCGTCGCTGTCGGCGATGTTACCGCTCAAGGCTCCGGTCGCATCGAGGTCCGCCTCGATGGCAGTCCAGCCGGTCCACACCGAGCCCACCTGAAGCGCATTGATCCTCCAGTGGCCGATCGCATCCTCGAGAGTGTATCCGGAGCCGGCGCGCACGCACACGGTGAGGCCCACGGAGCCGTCCTGCTGACCGTATCCGATCGCAGTGTTGCGGTCATAGCTCATCACGCCCCAGTCGGCGCCGTCCATCTGGATGCGGCCGTCGGGCGAGATGGCGAACGTGCTGGTGTCGGTCCATGTAGTGCCGTTCATCGCGTGGCTTGTCCCGGTTACTTGTCCGCTGCTGTCGACAACGATGGTACCGTACGTCGTATGAGCCACCCCGGTAGGCGATATGATGATAGTGCAGGTGTTCCACGTCCCGACTCCATCGCTCAGCGAGAAGCCGGTGGAAAGGCTCGCGGCCTGGGTGGAATTCGGCCGGACAACCGGCGAATGTGCGAACGGACCGCTCGCGGAGATAGGAACGGCAAGCGCCAGCAGCAGGCAAAGCGCCAGAAGCATGGCGGAAGACTTCATTGTTAATACCCCCTTGGCAAACCTACGCCCAGAGTAAGCAACACTCGGAGGCGGAAACACGATGCTGATTGTGGGATAGCGGAACCGAAATCGGATGCCCGGTAATACTCCCAGTATGACATTATCTGCAGCTACCTCGAAGGGCGATAGCATGCAGGCAATGTTACCGGCCTTCCGTACCATACTATGCTCATATACGGGGGTAGTCAAGAGCGCGGACAACAAACAGGTAATTGTACCGGTATGGAGGGAACCCCGGAATGACCGGTGAAGAATACCCAAAGCCCTCAACGGATGGAGGACAATGACGGACAAGCCATCGCCCACAATCAGGACCGCCAAGCCGGCGCAGACGCAGTGGTGGAGGCGCGCACTCTCCGCTCTCGGCAGTTTCCGCGGAGTGACCGCGCTTATCGCCGTGTTCCTGCTCGGCGTCTTCTTCACACCTCGAGCCTTCGACACCGGCCTGCCCATCTTCCTGAAGAGCCAGACCCAGTCGAGCATCCTTTTCGAGTACGCCGAGTACGGCATCCTGGCGACCGGTATGACGCTCGTCATCCTCACCGGCGGGATCGATCTCTCCGTCGGCTCCGTCCTCGGGTTCGCCGCGACGCTTTTCTCGCTGCTGGTGATCAAGTACGGCTGGAATCCCGGCACGGCCTTCCTGCTAACGGTCGTGGCGGGCGCTGCTGCCGGAAGCATCAGCGGCTTCCTGATCGCCAGGTTCCGGATGCAGGCGTTCGTTGCGACGCTCGCAATGATGGTCGCGGCCCGCGGAGCGGCGAAGTGGATCTCCGGCGGCATCAAAATCCAGCCCGGCACCGATCCCACCTATGCCTACCAGAGCGGCACGCCTGAGTTCTACGCATGGATGACCTCCAAGCTAGACGTGATCGGACTTCAACCGATCACTCTGCTCTTCCTGGTCACCATCATCGCTATGCTCTTTGTCGTCCGCTACACCCGCTTCGGCAGGCACCTCTACGCGATCGGCGGCAACGAGGAGGCCGCGCGTCTCTCCGGGATCAACGTCGGCATCAACAAGATCGGAGCCTACGTACTCTGCGGAGCGATGTCGGCGCTGGCCGGGATCGCCAACGCATGCCGCCTTGAACTCGGCAACCCCGAGTCGGGCGCAACGTATGAGCTCGATGCCATCGCCGCGGTAGTCATCGGCGGCACAAGCTTGATGGGCGGTCGCGGAGGGATGTTCCTCACGCTCATCGGCGTGCTCATCATCGCTTACATAGACAAGATCCTCAGCATCAACAACGTCGAACCGGCATTACGGCTGCTGGCCAAGGGCGGCATCATCGTAGCTGCAGTCCTCATCCAGCAGTGGAGAAAAGAGTAGAAAAGGAGAATCGCATGTTAGGATTTCGCAGATGCATAGTTCTGATCGTTCTGCTGGCCCTGGCGCTCACGTTCGTCGGCTGCAGTAAGCAGCAGTCACCGCAGACCACCACTGCCAGCGGTGGCACTGAGACCAAGCAGTGGGTCGTCGGCATGTCGCAGTGCAACCGCGGGGAGCCGTGGCGAGTGCAGATGGACAAGGACATCGCCGATGCCGCCAAGGCACATCCCGAACTGAAGGTGATCTTCAAGGACGCTCAGAACAAAGAGACAGTCCAGCAGGACCAGGTGCGTGAGCTGATCGCCCAGGGCGTGGACCTGATCATCATAAGCCCCAAGGAATCGCGCCCGCTCACGAAGCCCGTCGCCGAGGCGATGGACGCCGGTATCCCCGTCATCGTGCTCGACCGGAAGGTCGAGGGTGACAATTACACCTGCTTCATCGGCGCTGACAACGTCCTGATCGGCCGGAAGGCGGGCGAGTACATCGTCCAGCAACTCGGCGGCAAGGGCAAGGTTGTCGAGCTTGAGGGTCTGATGACCTCCACTCCGGGGCAGGAGCGCCACAAGGGATTCCTCGAGGGCATCAAGGGCTCCGGCATCGAAGTCATCTTTGCTGCCGACTGCGCGTGGCTCGAGGAGAACGCTCAGCGAGAGATGAAGTCTGCGCTTTCCCGATTCGGCGAGATCGACGCGGTCTACGCTCACAACGACCCGAGCGCCCATGGCGCCTACCTCGTCACCAAGCAGGAGGGCAAGGGCCGCGAGAAGTCGATCAAGTTCGTCGGCATCGATGCTCTCCCTCACGAGGGTGTCCGCTACGTCAAGGAAGGCATCCTGAGCGCCACCTTCCAGTACCCGACCGGCGGGCCTGAGGCGATCGAGACCGCTCTCAAGATCCTCAAGGGCGAGAAGGTCGAGAAGAATATCACCCTCGGCACCAAGATCTACACCAAGGACAACGTGGACAAGGGCGGCGAAGCCATCTAGCCCACGCCATACCGCAAGTTGTACCGCTGAGACGCCGAGGCTCTGAGACGTTGTCCCATCATGTTCAGCGTTTCAGCGTTTCGGCGTCTCAGCGGTTCTATCCATGAGGAGGTCCCGATGCTCCGATCACCCGTTCTGCTATCGATCATCATCTGTGCCGTCTGTCTTCTCCCAGTATCCGCCGACCTCGTAAAGTGGGACTTCGAGGACGGCACGCTTCAGGGGTGGACGCTCGTCTCCGGCGATGTCGGCCCACAGCCGGTCGATAAGGATGACGACCGCTATGGGGGCAACTTCAGGAAGCAGGGCAGGTACTTCATCGGCACCTACGAGAACACAAGGGACGACGCCGAGGCCGAGTACAAGTCGCCCGTTTTCACCATCAGCGCCAATACAATCAGCCTCCTCGTCGGCGGAGGAAACCACCCGTCCGCCACGTACGTCGCTCTCTTCGTGGACGACAAAGAAGTCTACCGCGAGACGGGGTACAGTTCCGAGTCGATGCACCGGAGGTACTGGGACGTTTCCAGGTTCAAGGGCAAGCAGGCATACATCCTGATCGTCGACCGGCACCACGGCGGATGGGGGCATATCAACGTGGATGACATCCGCGAACTGACTTCCGAGGAGGAGGCCCGCATCGAGGCCGAACGCAGACGGCGCGAACTCGATAACCAGCGCTGGATCGACAGCCTGATGAATCTCGACAAGCCCAAGGTATACTCCGGCCGCGAATTGACCGACCTGGCGATGCCGCTCGGGGGCATCGGCGCGGGCAACATCGCGATATGCGGCGACGGCGCTCTGCGGGAATGGCAGATCTTCAATAAGGTCAACTGCAACTGCAATCCGTGCATGGGGTTCTTCGCCATATGGGCGAAGCAGGGGAACAAGTCCGCCGCGCGTGTCCTCCAGAGCTCACGTGTGGAGGACCTCCCGTGCGTCGAGAGCACCGAGTTCATCGGTGAGTTTCCGATCGCCGAGGTGATCTACAAGGACTCGGCCCTCCCGATCGATGTCCGCATGGAGGCATTCTCCCCGTTCATCCCGATGAACTCGAAGGACTCCGGCATCCCCAGCATCATCTTCTCCTTCAAGGTGAGGAACCGCGGCGTGCTCCCGGTCTCCGTGTCCCTGGCCGGCTCCCTGCAGAACGCGGTGAACTACGACGGCTACTCGAGAATCGACGGCGTTCGATTCCGGGGCTTCGGCGGCAACGTGAACAATGTTGTCTCACGGAAGGGTTACACCGCCCTGAACATGACCAATCCTTCTCTGCCGAAGGACGAGAAGCAGTTCGGCACTATGACGCTCGCCGCGCTGAGCACCGATGCCACAGCGCTCCCTCAGTGGGATGTTCCCCAGGTCTTCTGGAACGATTTCGCCGGGGACGGCAGGCTTAGCGGGGAACCGGGCGGCCCGAGTGCGAAGGGGCGGACGTGGAACGGCACGCTCGCGGTTCCCTTCGAACTGAAGGGCGGCGAGGAGAAGACCGTCACCTTCCTGATCACCTGGCACTTCCCGAACTTCTACGCGGATTACCAGGAGCATCTGGCGAAGTACCGCATCGGGCGGCAATACGCCAACTGGTTCAAGGACTCGGCTGAAGCAGCCGATTACGTCGCCGCCAACTTCGCCCGCCTGTCGAAGGAAACGCGCCTCTTCCGCGATACGTTCTTCGACAGCACGCTCCCATATTGGTTCGTTCAGCGGATCGGCGCGCCCATTTCGACGTTGACCAGCCAGACGATACTCTGGATCGAGGACGGCGGCTTTCACGGCTTCGAGGGCTCAGGGCCGTGGGCGTCGTGTCCGATGAACTGCACCCACGTCTACAACTACGAGATGGTGACCGCCCATCTCTTCCCCGACCTCGAGCGCAACATGCGGAATACCGACCTGACCGTGCAGCTCAAGCCCGACGGCGGCGTCCGACACCGCACCGAGCTTCCATTCTCCGCGCCCCGACGGACCGAGCCGTTCGTTGACGGCCAACTCGGTACGATCCTTAAGAGCTACCGCGAGTATCAGCGCTCCGCCGACCGCAAGTGGTTCGACGAGATGTGGCCGAAGATCAAGCCGGCGATGGACTTCGTGGTCCGAGAGTGGGATCCGAATGCGGATGGCGTGCTTGTGAACGAGCAGTGGAACACCTACGACGCGGCAATGTACGGTCCGAATACGTTCATCGGAACGCTCTACCTCGCTGCGCTCCGTGCCGCTGAGGAGATGTCGGAGGTTGCCGGCGACTCCGATTCCGCCGCGCGATACCGCTCGATCTTCGAGACCGGGAGTCGCCGCCTCGACTCAGTGCTCTGGAACGGCGAATACTACGTCCACATCGACGAGAAGGAGGAGGCCCAAGCCATCAAGGAGGCTGTCTGGCTCGTGGAGGATTGGCCGCAGAAGGAGAACGCGGGCGCGAACCGTCCTTACGCGACCGGCTGCCACGCCGATCAACTTCTCGGCCAGTGGTGGGCGAACATCCTCGATCTCGGCCATCTGCTTCCTCAATCGAGAGTGCGTACGACGCTCGACTCGATCATGAAGCACAACTGGCGCTGGGATTTCGGGGAGGTCCCCCAGCAGCGCATCTTCGCGCTCAAGGGCGACCGCGGCCTGCTGAACTGCACCTGGCCGAATGGAGGACGCCCCGCTCAGATGACGCTCTACTCCGACGAGGCGTGGACCGGCATCGAGTACGAGGTGGCGAGCCTGCTGCTCTACGAGGGGAAGATCAGGGAAGCGTACATGGTCGCCCGCGCGATCCATGACCGCTACAACGGCGTCGCGAATCCGCCGTTCAAGCGGAATCCGTGGAACGAAGTGGAGTGCGGAGAGCACTACGCCCGCGCGATGAGCAGTTGGTCGATGCTCACCGGCGCGCAGGGGTTCACCTACTGTGGCCCGGAGGGAGCGATCGGCTTCGATCCGCGCCTCCAGCCGGAGAACCACCGCTCGTTCTTCAGCGCCGCCGAGGGATGGGGGACGTTCACCCAGAAGCGAACCGCGCGTAGCCAGGTAGACACGCTCGAAGTAGCATACGGCAAGGTGATACTGAAGACTCTATCCTTTGCGCTTCCGGGCGACGCGAGCGCGCATGCCGTCACGCTGAGCATCGGCAAGACGCGCAACGCCGAATGCTCCTCCCACCAGAAGGACGGCAGGCTGACGATCACGCTTCCGACGCCGATCGAGCTCAAAGCCGGGCAGAAGCTCACCGTCGAGGCGAAGTGGTAGAGACTCTGCGGGAGAGGTTCAAACGATCGATACTCCGGCTATGGGCGCGCATCCCGCACTCATAGCCGGGTCATTCAAGATCGGCCTTCACGACAAGGGCCGGAATCCGTGCGCGGCGAATGACCTGCTCCGCCACACTTCCGAACACCAGTGAACTGAGCTTTCCACGACCCAGGCCCGTACTGCCGAGGACGACCATGCCGCAGCAGTCCTCCTCGATGCGCTGTATGATCGTCTCAGGCGCGGAGCCCTCGATCAACTCGCGTGAGATCTCGTCTACTCCGGCCGCGCGCAGAACATCCTCCGCTTCCCGGAGTATCTGGTGGCCGTACGATCTGAGTTGGTTCATCGCTTGGGCTACCACATCCGGCGGAAACGTGAAATCCGGGACCGGCGGGCGCTCAAGTACGTGGAGCAGGATCACCTTCCAGCCCTGACGCGGGGCAAGCTCGCCGGACAGGCGGACTGCCTTGTTGGATGCCTCGGAGCCGTCTATGGGGATCAGCACTCTCTCTATTGGCATAGCGTTCCTCCAGTGGAGACGGGGGTTGCCCGCGTTTCACTCTTCTTACCCCGGATTCCCCATGCGCACACAATTAGCAGTATCGATCCGTACTCATTCGCACAGGCGACGAGAGACGCCAGGAAACCGTATGCCGTGTGTCTGCGGATGGACGCGGCGTCGAGAACATGAAATTCATATCCCAAGAGCATCTTTCGGGTATAACCATGTAGGCAGATGTGTGCCTCAGACAGCCATGTCGCTGCCCATGCCGGATCACTAGGAGGGGTTTTCATGAGATACACTGGACGGCTCATGCTCCTTAGCGGATTCCTGGGGCTGTTGATGCTAGTGGCCTACACTGTGTCGGCGCAGCGCACACAGGGTCCGGCGAGCTACGAGCGTGACTACGAGCAGGTGACCCAAAGCAACATGCGCGCGAAGTTCGCTGAGGGACGGCAGATCTTCCGCTACGACACGTTTGGCGATGAGGCGTTCTGGGGCGGCAGGCTGAAGCTGCACCAGGCGATCCAGGGTGAGCGGTTTGGCGGAGTCGGCGCGGGCATCAGTCCCAAGACGGCGCTGTCGCTCGGCCTGCGCGTGGACGTAGATGCGCTCCCGAAGAACGTGCAGTCCGCACTGAAGTCGGGACAGGTCGATCTCGATGCCCCGGCCACCACACTGACCCTCTTGAAAGCGAATGCAGTGGTCGGCGTGAAGGGCGTGTTCGCCGAAGATGGAGAGCGGCTTGAGTCGATAGGGATCACGTGCGCCATCTGCCATTCCACCGTGGACGACTCTTTTGCACCGGGGATCGGTCACCGGCTCGACGGCTGGGCAAACCAGGACCTCAATGTGGGAGCGATCATCGCGGCGTCGCCGGACCTGAGTCCCTACACCGAACTGCTCGGTGTGGACCGGGAGACGGTGCTTAAGGTGCTGAATAGCTGGGGGCCGGGAAAGTTCGACGCGCTGCTCATCCTGGACGGTAAGGCCTTCACCCCGGATGGCAAGTCCGCTGCGGTGCTCATTCCGCCGGCGTACGGACTGCAGGGGGTGGACCTGCATACATGGAGCGGATCTTTCGGATCGATCCCGTACTGGAATGCGTTCGTCGGCACCCTTGAGATGCACGGACAGGGGAGCTTCTTCGATCCAAGGCTGAACAATCCCTCGAAGTACCCGATTGCGGCAAGGGCGCGTCTGTATGATGTGCGGAATACGCCCGACCTGCTCACGCCTAAGCTCCCGGCGCTGCACACCTATCAACTCGCCCTGCCGGCGCCCGAGCCTCCCGCTGGGAGCTTCAATAGGACATCGGCGACGCGAGGGAGGACTCTGTTCATGGGGCGGGCCGGATGCAAGCGATGCCACGTGCCGACGATCTTCACCGATCCCGGATGGAATCTGCGCAGACCCGACGAGATCGGCATCGACTCATTCCAGGCCAATCGCTCGCCCGATAACGCTCTGCGGACTATGCCGCTCAGGAGCCTATGGGTGCGCAAACGGGGTTTCTACCACGACGGACGCTTCCCCACGCTGCTGGATGTGGTGAACCATTATGACAGGTTCTTCAACCTGAGATTGAGCCAGGGGGAGAAGCAGGATCTTGTTCAATATCTGCTCTCCCTGCCTGAGCCGACCCCTCAGCGATAGGGTGGAACGTAGCGTGACGATGAGCGGAGGGGAGACAACCGACTGCCTCCCCTCACGTAGCTTCAGCGGAGGATGGCCCCGTCCGCTTCGAGCCGGGACTGGAGCGTGCTGATATCAATCACTCGCGGGGCGGCATCGGCCTCGATGCTGACGGCCGCCGCCTCTCCCGCGGCCTGGCCCATCACCATGCACTGCGTCATCCAGCGGGTCGAGCCTGCGGCCTCGTGAGTCACGCTGTGGCACCGGCCCGCGACGAGCAGGTTGTCCACAGCCTCCGGCACGAGCGTCCGATATGGGATCGAGTAGTACCCGCCCCGCGGGAAGTCGAAGCCGGAACGCTTGTCCATCCCTGGGCCCTCGGTGTTATGGATATCGACGAACGCCGCGCCGAGACCGATGCTGTCGTCGAAGATCGTCTGCTTCCTGAGGTCATCCTCCGTCAGTACGTACTCGCCGAAGATGCGCCGGGTCTCGCGCACTCCGATCTGCGCCGCGGTGTCGATGAGGTAGCACCGCTCGAATCCGGGGATGAGCACCCGCATCGCCGTAACCGCCTCGCGGACCTGCTTCCGTCCCTCGATAGCGGCCTTCGACAGGTCAAACGCCGAACTGCCATCAAGGTGCATGTGCGTGAAGTTGATGCCGACCTGATCGGGTCTGGCAGGAATCCACCAGAAGCCCATCAGTTGACTCTGCCACGGACGCATGAGTCCCTCCTCGGCGGCGCGTCTGCAGAACCCCTGGAGTCGGTCGTCGTGCCGCATGTACTCCTCGGTGCGCGGCCAGTCTACACCGCCGACTCTGTACATCAGCGTGACGGGCTGCATGCGTCCATCACCGGGCCGCCCGTGCATCATGCGGCATCCCGCGCGGAATGCGACGTCGCCGTCACCGGTGCAGTCGATCACGCGTCTGGCGGTGACGGAGAAAGTGCCTGACTTGTTGGTCACGATCAGCCCGGAGACCGCACACTCGTCCATCAGCGCGTCGGTGACGAGCGTGTAGTAGAGGAGATCGATTCCAGCCTCCTCCGCAATGCGGTCGAGCAGATACTTGAACCCCTCGATATCGACGAATAGCCCGCCCGGCCGGAAATCTGCCTCGAAACCGCACACCGCCCGATCAGCGATCTCCTTGGGGATTCCACCGACGATGAGCGGCGATCCGCCCGCGCCGTTGTAGACCGCCACTTTCTGGTGGAGGCCGATCGTGGACATGCCGCCGAGGCAGTTGAACTGCTCGACGATCAGGGTCCGCATCCCGGCGCGCGCTGCGGCCAGACCGGCGCACACACCGGCCGGTCCTCCTCCGGCAACTACGACGTCATATTCTCCGAGGGATGTGATCTCCATAACGTTCTCCTGGTCAGATGGTGTGTCAGTGCGGGGCTTCAACGGCCCCCAAGAGCCGATTGTAGGAGCAACTTCCAGTTGCGATGAACCGCCGCATCGCAACTGGAAGTTGCTCCTACAATGGATAGACGCTGAATCCAGTCCGACTACGGCATCCGGAAGCGGAGCCTCGTGAGCGAGTGCTTCGGGAACGTGTAGGTCAATCCCTCGGGCTTCGTCCGGATGACCGACTTCTTCGACTTCACGACGTGCGGCGCTCCGGGGCTGTTCGCGTCGAGGTAGTTGTTCGATGCAAGCGTCTCGACGGTGACCGACGTCCTCGGCGAGAAACCATCGAATGCGATCTCCGCCGAGATTGCCTCGGATGGATGGCGGTTGGTCACCAGCAGCGTAAGTTCCTTGCCCGAGTCGTCGAGGAGCGCGACCGCATCGATGTACGGCGTATCCTCGACGGCCGGCATCCCGGGCAGTTCGGCGACGTCGAATGACGGGCTGGTGATGCTCAAGCGGACCGGCCACCGACCGGGCTGAGTCGCGTAGATCTTCCGCGCCAGGAAAACCGGCTGCTCGCAGACGACCTGACGCCACTTGCTGAGGCCGCCGCCGTGGTTCACCAGCGCTGAGTGAGTGATGATCTCGACCATGCCGGTGCGTATCGCCGAGTTCACGATCCCCGCGTAGAAGACGGCTTCGGCCTGGTTCCAATTCGCGGGCCATCCGCCCTTGTTGGTGAAGATCTGCAGTTCCGTGATCGCCAGCTTCGGATCGGCGATTCCGACGTCCGTCATCTGCTTGCCCGCCGCTCGGAGGTGCCCCTCGTACCATTTCGTGTAGGCCATGATCGAGTTGTAGACGGTATCGGGGTCGGTGCCGTCCGGGATCATGTTGCCGATCAGCGTGTGGATGGAGAGCGATCGGACCGTCGTCGGGTTCTCCTTCAGCACCGGCTCGTTCCACGGCAGCCAGTCGTGACCGTTTGCGATGAACAGGATGTTCGGATCGACGGCCTTCATCGCCTCGTAGAACGCGCGGTAGCGCTTGGCGTATTCCTCCTTGGCACAGTGGCCGATCTGCCAGTCGCCCCAGAGCTCGTTGCCGACCTCCCAGTACTTGACGCCGTAGGGCTCGGGATGGCCGTTCTTCGCGCGGAGCCGCCCGTACTCAGTATCCACGGAGCCGTTGCAGTATTCGACCCACTGGGCGGCCTCCTCCGGGGTGCCGTTGCCCGCGTTGATGCAGATCAGCGGCTCGCAGCCGGTCAGTTCGCAGAACGCAAGCCAGTCATCGGTGCCGACGTGGTTCGGTTCGTCGCCACCCCACGCGGGGTTGCGGCTCATCGGGCGCTTATCGACCGGACCGACGCCGTCCTTCCAGTGGTAGCCCGAGACGAAGTTGCCGCCTGGGAATCGAAGCATCGTGATCTTCGAGTTCTTCACGAAGCGGATGACGTCCGGGTCCCAGCCCCTCAAGTTATCCGCCGGGAACAGCATGCACTGGTCGAGCAGGAGCGTGCCGGGCTTGCCGACGCCAATGGTGAGGAGGAGCGTCTCGAACTTCTCGACACCCCTGGTCTCGATCTCGAAGGTGGCCCTGAACTGCTTCCAGTCGCTTCCGATTCCATCGAGCTGGACCCCGCCGATACCGGTTCCATCCTCTTTGCGGATGTCGACTTGGAGCCCATCCACAGTCCCCTTCGCCCACAGACTGATCTCATACTTGGCTGTCCGATGCGTCGGCAGGTAGATCGGCTGCAGGACTCCGACGTGAGACGATTCGAGCGAGCGGATCTCGATCTTCTGCGCCTGATCGGCGTTCACGCGGTCGTCACTCGGGGAGTAGATGACGTCGCCCTTGCCCCAGCGTCCCCAGTAGCATGCGACGCCCGCCTTGAAGCTGTCGAGCAGTCCGTGCTCCTTGTCGTGCGCCAGCCGCTTCTCGACTCCGGCCGCTTCCTCCCAACTAAAGTACTTGGCGGGCTCGAATCCGCTGTTCTCCAGGATCTGCGCCCACGCGCCGTTGTAGACGTTGCTGCCCAGATGCTCGGTGAACTCGCCGAACAGATACGGAGAAATCGCCTCATCGGCCCTCTCCGATGCGAAAACCTCTATGCGTGCGTTGTCGCCGTTGTGAAACTCGACCAGCGGCTTCGATGCCATCGCGCTTCCTCCCAGAACCAGTAAGATCAGGCAAATTGCGAAAAGGTGACCGTGCATGCTTGAGTATCCTTCTGTGTATTGCGCTATTGTTCGGTCTGCAGACCTCCGATCCCTTCTGACGGCGCATTGACCGTAGACCGGAGGCACGATATACTGCCGTTGGAGGGGGGGCAGACATGAGGACGACGACCGGCATTCTTGCCGTGATGATACTCGCTTCCGGCCTGGCCGCATGGGCCGAGAACATCCTGGTCAACGCCGACTTTGCTGAGGGACTGAAGCACTGGGAGCCCTATGGGAACGACAAGGGGTTGATCCGCCTGGAGTATGACGTTGAGGCCGACGGAGCCGATGGCGTGGCCGTCCCATGTGCCCATGCCAGCATTGCACAGAACATGGCTCTCAAGCCGCGCGCGTACTACGAGTTGTCGATCTCATACCGCCGCTCATCTCCTTCCACGCGCGGCGGTCTGGTGTTCTTCTTCAACCGGCAGGGCGGCATCAACGCAAGCGCCGGGGTGATCAACATCGAGTTCCCACGCAAGACGGGCACGGTCGTCCCGGAGGGATGGGAAGAGTTCCGCGAGGTCTTCCGGACACCGCCGACGACTCGGGCGGGCAAGGTGGTCCTCAGTGCGCGGATGTCGGGGGAGGTCCTCTACCGACGGGTGTCGCTCCGCGAGGTGCCGGCTCCGTCCGGCGCGCGAGAGATGATCAAGCCATCGGACTGGAGTATCTTTCGAACCACGCGCACCAGGAACCCGGTCTTCGAGGAACTCCTCACCGACGAGCCCGGCGGCTACAGGGTGGTCGCCTGGTCGCACAACCTGAATCGCAAGAACCTGCCTGCGTCCCTGCTCGACAAGTATCCGGCCGACAAGTGGGACGATACGGTGACGGAGATGTTTCGGGAGGCCGGAGCCGTCGGGCTGGGATACTACAGCCTACCGGGATACGGAGACAGGGCGGACGACCTGTACCGACGCTTCGGCGTTACCTTCGATGTCGCCTGTGAGTGGAGCAATGTCACCGCCGACGCAATCAAGGCGGGCGCCGAGGTGCTGAATCCCATCGCCGTCAGTACGACATCCGCTAAGTCTGTTTGCTCGCTCATCGATCCGATCTACACCAGCACCGCCGCTGAGGTGCTGAAGCGAAACGCGGAGCGGTTCAAGGGGCAGCCGTTCGTCTTCGTCTACGTCGGCGACGACGAGCCGAGTATCCGCATGCCCGATGGGCCGATATCAGGCTGGGGGCCATTCGGCAAGCAGTGCGCGGAGGAGGTCAAGCGCGACTACGGCTTCGGCAGGTACGCGATTCCCGCCCCGCAGGATCCCGGCTACCTGAGCGACGACAAGAACCGCCCCTTCCGCTGGATCGCCTTCAACCGCTGGATGGCCGATAAGTGGGCATCCGCGCGGAAGACCCTCTACGATACACTCAAGTCCGTCGATCCGGACGTCAGGTACAATCCCTGCGACTACTGGTTCATGACCGGATTCACTCCGTTCGACTTCGCGGCGATGGCGAAGTGCAGCGATCTCGTCGAGTGCGACCCCTACGCGAGTTCCGCCGAGCGCATTCCTGGCAGGGGGCTCTACAACCACAGTTTCGGCCCGAAGCTCCTCAGCGACCTCACCGGTAAGCCGGTCCGATCGATCGTCCAGGCGTTCGACTATGCGGGATACGAGATGACGCCGGAGGATCTCCGCGAGTGGGTCAGTCAGAGCCTCCGCGGAGGAGCGAGCCACATCTCCTACTACCAGATGGACAACCCGCGCTTCAACGACCACGACCGCTGGGCGATGATGCTTCACCTCTCGAAGGTCGTCACGACGATGAACGCGATCGAGCGCCCGATCGACGCTGAGGTTGCGATCCTCTACTCGTCGGACTCTCATCGTGCCGAGGGAGCATCGACGAAAGCGAACGAGGTCTACACCGCTCACTCGATCCTCGGGGAGCGCGTCGGCTCCTGGTTCGACTTCGTGGACGACGAGTCGCTCATCCGTGGACAGAAGAGCCTCTCGAAGTACAGGGCGGTCTACATCCCGCTCGGCACGTACCAGCGGGAGTCCGTCGTCCGCCGGATCGAGGCATTCGTGCGCGGTGGGGGCACTGTCATCTGCGGCGACCCTTCGGTCTTCTCGTGGGATATCGACGGCCGCGACCTGTCGAAGTCCCGGGAGCGCATCTTCGGTGTTCGGACGATCAGAGCGGTGGACCGGGTATCGATGGTTCTGCGCAACGACGGCGGCATCCCCGGCATGAAGGTCGGCGAGACGCTTCCCGTCTACCGCCCGGTCGGACGTGACGGCTGGACGGAGGATAACGGGTGGCTTGTGGAGATCTCTCGTCCGGGCGTCGAGGTGCTCGCCACCTTCGCTGACGGCTCGCCCGCGATCACCATGACCCGATACGGGAAGGGCCGGGCGATCTACTTCGCCGCGAACCCGTTCGTGCCCGAGTGCCTGATAGGCGACGGCCGCTGGGACGCCTTCTTCCGCGCGCTCCAAGAGCACCTCGGCGCAAAGACCGACCGCCCGATCTGGCGGTTCAAGCTTCCCGCGCCGTAGGGCGAATGTATGTAGTAGCCGAGCCTCCGTGCCGGCCATGACACGTTGCAGGCCGGCACGGAGGTCTCACCCCCCCCCAGCATATCGCAGATGTGCGAAAGGGCATGGCCACTGCGAGCGCATCATTCTCCGAACGCCATGTCCGGCTTCCAAACCTCCCAGACGTGCCCAACAAGGTCGGGTCCCGGCTTGAGAGTCGGCTTGCCCGGCTGCCAGCCGGACGGCATGACCTCGCCGGTTTCGCGCGTGTGCTGGAACGCCTGGACCTGGCGGATCATCTCGGCGACGTTCCGTCCGACCGGCGGCGTGAGCATCTCCATCGCCTGGATGATGCCGTCCGGGTCGATGATGAACCGCCCGCGCACGTTGACACCGAGTTCCTCATCATAGACGCCGAACATCCGACCGATCTTCCCGCCGGGGTCGGTTAGCATGGGGTAGGGGACTCCGCCGGGGACCATCTTGGAGAGTTCCTCCTCCTGCCAGATCTTGTGGGAAAACTTGCTGTCCACGCTTATAGTGAGCACCTGGACGCCGAGTGATTCGATCTCTCTATGCTTGACGGCGACCGCCGACAATTCGGTCGGTCACACAAATGTGAAGTCGCCGGGGTAGAAGCAGAGGACCACCCATTTGCCACGGTAGTCCGAGAGCTTCACGTTCGTAAAGCCGCCTTCGAAGTACGCGCCCGCCTCGAAGTCGGGAGCGGGTCTGCCGCATCCTGGTTCCATCGTAATGACCTCCTCGGATCGTTGATCGAGTAGGTCTTTCCCACGGACGGGTCCGTCGAATCAGAGACTGATACGGACCGGATATCTGCGATGGCATCTGGTGTAGGATGCGACAGCGGCTAACGGCGTGGCGCGCTGCGAAGATCAGACAGCCGGCCCTCCAGGCTTTGGCGGACGACGTTCTTCTCCCAGACCCTCCACAAAGAACTCAGCACGTCCGCATTCGGCGCAGACGTACACGTCGAGGTGCTCTCGATTGGTGAACATTTCCCCGAGGTCCCCCAGCCACAAGCCCCAATCAAAGCTGCCCTCATGGAACTTCTTGGTCCCGGCGAAGAACATCTGCGAGCCGCATCTCGGGCAAACAAGCGGCTTCGGAGATTCCGGTGCGTACTCCGTGTCCTCATACATGACCTAATCCTCCTCCAGTTGGCGATACCATGTCTTGTATAGGACAACGCACGCCAGCACGACGATCCCCGCCGCGGTAAGCGCCTCCGTAGAGCGGTGCAGCACGAGGTAGATCGGGAAGAGCCACATCGCCGTGAGGCAGGGGATGCCGACGACGACGTTGCCGAGATCGCGCTTGATGGTCACAGGCTTCTGCGACTTGCACTCCTTCGCCACCTTGCCCCAAAATCCTGCCGGTCGTACCTCCGTGTAGAACTTCCGAAGCGTCTTCTCGTCCGTCGCCTCCGTCCCGTAGGTCACAGCGATCGTGATTGCCAGATCGATGAGGAGTATCGCCGGGAAGGTAATGTAGAGCGGGTACGCGGAGAACGCCGGGACGAGCGCCTGGATCAGCGAGAGCACCATCCCCGAGACCGTGCCCGCCGCGTAGCCCCATCCGTTCAGCCGCCACCAGTACCAGCGCAGGACGTTCGGCATGAGCACTCCCGCGCCGAGGGTGCCCATGATCCAGGTGAACATCTGGTTGATCGAGGTGGCAAACCAGCCGATGCTGATCCCCATCACGATGAGCAGCGCGGACGACACGTAGCTCGCCCGAATGAGCGTCCTCTGGGACGCGTTCGGGCTGATGTACTTGTGGTAGATGTCCTTGACGACGTAGCTCGCGCCTCCGTTCACCGTCGAGTTGAACGTCGCCAGGAAGCCCGACAGGAGCGCGGCGATTGCGAAGCCCCGCAAGCCCGCTGGGAGCATCTGCTGGATGACGGAGGGCAGCACCTTCTCCGGGTCGCCCTGCTGAGTCAGGCCGACGATGCCGAGCACCGCGAGCCCCATCGCCATCGGCCAGCGGACGGTGTGGATTACTCCCCAGAGCGCGCCGAGCTTTGATGCGTCCCTCGGGTCCTTCGCCGCCAGGAAGCGCTGGAAGTCATAGAGCTGCTCAGGCCCCGAGAGCGAGAGCAACAGTCCTTTCATCACCCAGATGATCATCAGCGCCCCGAAGAGTTGGTAGCCGGGGTCGCCGATGTCGGTGAGCTTCCACTGCGGGATCAGGCTGCCCCAGTGCGCCGGAACCTTTGCCGCGAGGTCGGCGGGGGAGACGTGCGTGAATCCGAGGTAGGCGATGACGAGCGCTCCGATGCTGAGGACGATGGTCTGGAAGATCTCGACCATCACCACGCCGTGGAATCCTCCCATGACGACGTAGATCCCCGTGATGCCGATGATCAGGGCGGCGCAGACATGTTCGCTGAACGGGAGGTAGACCGAGCCGAACTTGCCCATGCCGACGGAGCCGTAAGCCAGGAATGCGGTGATCGTGAGCACGGCGAAGATGGTGTACGCAGCCCGGGCCGCCTCACCCGCCTTGCCGCTGCCGAATCGTGTCTCCATCCACTCGGAGCCGGTCATCACGCCGGATCGCCTGATCCACTTGCCCATGTAGGCCATGTAGAACACAGGTATGATGAATCCCCAGATCCACTGCACCCACATGCCTTTCAAGCCGATGGTGACGAACAGCCCGACGATCCACATCGTGCCGGTGATGTCGAAGTACGACGAACTGCCCGACATCGCCAGCGCCCACCATGGAAGCTCCCGGTCGCCCAGGAAGTAGCTTCCGATGTTCTTCGCCGCCCGGCGCTTCATCCACATGCCGAGGGTGACCACAACCGCCAGATACGCGACGATGATGGCGATATCGATGGCGCTTAGTCTGATTGCCATGTTCCCAGCCTCCGAAGCGATGCGTGATCCATGATGCGAGCCACATCATGATTCCATCGTTGAGGCCGGGCTTCCTGCCGGAGTAGGGATCGGTTACTTCGAGAGGATCTCTGCGGGGGTTACGGCGGTGATCTCGGGGTATCGCGCGAAGTCTGCCGTATTGAGCGTGAGGATGTGACTGACGCCGTGGGAGAGCATCAATGCCACGAGTCGCGCGTCGTGAGCCTGCCGCCCGAGGACTCTGTGCTCGATGACCACTCGCTCCCATCGATCAGCCATGTCGCGCATCTCAGCAGTACGTTTGTGTCGACCAGGTACCTCACAAGCGTTCCTCATATAGATGCTCGCGGCGCAGTGACTGGTCAGAGATGCTCAGTCCCTTGATAGGGTTTGCCATGAATTCCCTCAGTGTGGCCCTGGCCTTATCCGGGTCCCACCGGGCCTCCTCCTCGGTGAGGAACGGAGTCACGATCTCAACCTGCTCTCCGACCGGCAGGTCTACCGGCTCATCCGGGACGAATGTCTTTCCGTCGTAGTGCGCGCGTATCCTGAGAACCATCGATCTCACCTCTGCTGATCATCATTATACCACACCGAAGATCGGCATCAGTTCCTACTTCCATCCCATCTCCCGCGGGGTCTTGAGCGTCACGCCGAACCACTGCTCGCAGCCCGGCGCGAAATCCTCGATGATCTCGAAGTTCTCGTAAGCCACGCCTCCGGGTATGACCGTGCCCGTCCCGTAGTAGTTCGCCCGGCCGTTCACCCGAACTCGGAGGTTCTTCGGTTCCGACCCCGGGTACCTCCGCCAGTACTGGGTCGCAACCTTGCCGGGGAACTTCCAGAAGTCGTGAGGGATCTCGTCCGATGCGAGTGAGGTCTCGTTCGGTGTGATCGCGACTATCCGTGTCCCGTCGGGCTCGACCCTCATCCGCTCGCCGGAGATATCGTCTGTCCAGAAGAAGTCGTGGCCCGTATGGCCCGGCCATACGTTCCGAGAATCGACCACCTCGTCCGCCAGCCATAGGAGCCGGCACCGCGAGAAGTTTCCCATCGTCGAGCTGAGCACGCACGATCCCATCTCGACTCCGTCCTCAGCGCTGTACGATCTGAACCCGACCTCATTTGGTCGGTCCGCTCGGAAGGTGATCTGTACGACGGGATGGGCGCCGTTGTCGAACTTCTCCATGTGCAGGACGACGGTGAGTGTCTGAACCCACTTATCTCCGACGCGTATCCGGCTCAGCTTTCCACGCGGGGCGTTCCAAGGCAGTCCGGGGGTGTCGGACGGCTCCAGTCGGTCCGAGAACCACATTCTGAGCCCGCGCCACATGTCCAACTTCGAGTGTTCCAACTCCGAGAGGCCTCGATTCCCGTTCACGATCGGCTCGACCGCGATGAAGTTGATCTTTGGGTATTCAGTATCGGGACACACGTAAGGCGCGTAGACTCGGATCACTCCGCGCGGACCTTGCGGCGTCGGCCACAGGCCGATCTGAATACCGTCCTTGAAGCCGATCCTCGGCTCGGCGGGCCATTCCCTCGACGGCCGGAGCCAGATGCCCTCGACCACCGGCGGGTTCAGTCTCGCGGGTACTTCCAGTGCGTGAGATAGGTTGGTCATGAGTGCAAATGATGCGAGTAGAACGAAGGTGAGCTTGTACGGCAACCAACTGCTCCTGGTATGGCGTTTACGGGATTGTTCGATGCTCAGGGAGGTCTTCCCTTCGCCTGCGCGCCGGTTCTGTTGACAGACCTTCCATCCGGTTGCTAGACTCGATATCGACATGAACGACCTCACACATGTGCGCATTCTCGGTATGGACCGGACCGAACTGGAGGCGCTGGCGAAGGACTTGGGTGCGCCTGCGTTCCGGGGACGCCAGATCGCTCGATGGCTATACCAGCGGGCGGTTCACAGCATCGACGAGATGACCGACCTCCCGAAAGACCTCCGTGAGAAGCTCAAGGGTCGCTGGCCCGGAGCCCTGCTCTACCGGGCGCGCATCCTGCAGGAGTCGAAGTCTCCAGACGGCACGACGAAGTACCTCCTGGAGATGGAGGACGGTCATACCATTGAAAGCGTGCTGCTGCCCTACGAGAAGCGCGTCTCCGTGTGCGTCTCGACGCAGGTCGGGTGCGCGGCGGGATGCGCGTTCTGCGCGACGGGGATGGGCGGACTGCTGCGGAACCTCACGGCGGGAGAGATCGTTGACGAAGTGCTGACGCTCCAGGAACAGAGCCCTCGACGGGTCAGCCACGTGGTCTACATGGGGATGGGCGAGCCGCTCCTGAACTACGACAACGTCGTCAAGAGCATCCACCTGCTGAACGACGAGGTCGGCATCGGGATGCGTCACATGACGATTTCGACGGTCGGGATCACGCCGCGCATCGAGCGACTGGCGGAGGAGGGGCTGCAGATCACTCTGGCGATCTCACTCCACGCGCCTAACGACGATCTCCGACGCCGGCTGATCCCAATCTCCGAGCGCTACCCGCTCGACGGCCTGATGAGGGCATGTCGGCGGTATGCGGAATCGACGGGCAGACGTATCACGTTCGAGTACCTGCTCATCCGCGATCTGAACGACTCACGGGAGCATGCCCGGGAACTCGCGCATCTCGTGAAGGGGATCCTGGCGAACGTGAACCTGATCCCCTACAACGCGGTCGAGGGCCTGGAGATGAGTCGACCTCCGAGGGAAAGAGTGCAGGCCTTCCGGGAGGTACTCGAACACGAAGGCGTGACGGTCACCCAGCGCATGGAGCGCGGCCACACGATCTCCGCGGCCTGTGGACAACTCAGGCGGAGGGCGCGGAATACCGATGCATGACCCGCCGACCGTTCGTGCGGATTTGCAATCCGGCACGTCCCGGCAAACGGGGGATCTGTGATTCCCGAACCCCTGGATGGCATCACAGATGCCTGATGGCCCAAAGACGCCGCGGATTACAAGTCCGCACCAACGCCTTCCCTGCTAGTAGCTGTCCCTCAGCGAGATCACCTTCAGCCCCGCCTCGATCTCCTTCGCAGTGAGGCCCTTCGTGTCCGTCACCGAGACCTCGACGCTCCGACCGGCGGGGATGTCAAAGAAGTTGTCGCTGAACCGCAGATCGTGCGATTCCATGTCGAGCATCACGAACCGAGCAGCCTTCTCGGCGGAGACCTGGATCACTACCTCGCCTCCGACCTCTGTCACGGTCGTCGAGATCCCCG
>Ga0208826_1000316_pt1 | contig 52918 bp, 83 predicted proteins | sample AD_UKC115_MetaG_FD_184451 | JGI IMG/M metagenome (GOLD analysis project Ga0208826, IMG submission 184451) | Active sludge microbial communities of municipal wastewater-treating anaerobic digesters from Hong Kong - AD_UKC115_MetaG (SPAdes)... | ecosystem: Engineered > Bioreactor > Anaerobic >... | reverse complement strand
ACGCCACGAATCGCAGATTTGAAAGTGAACAGGAAAGTCAATGAAATCAACGATCTACCAACACCACCTCCGCGCCAGTGCTAGCTTTTCGTACCGTCACTTATTGCACTGAAAACGAGGAGACCCCTACAACTCCTTCGCCACAGCGACTTGAGAATTGACCACGTAGGGCGCGACATCCTCCGATGCGAACAAGCCTGCCTGGGGAGCCGCCTTCAAGCCGAAGATCTCGGGAAGAGGGCGCTTAGCCAGTTAGAACGGCAAGAACAGATTTTGGGGATGATCCGCCATCTGCTCAAAACCGTAGCGGCGATAAAAATCGACGGCCGCTGGCTTTGCGTTGACCACGAGGCCAACACCGCCAATTTCATCAGCGATGCGTGTTGTGCGGGCAATCGCATCGAAGAGCATGAACTCCCCAATACGTTTCCCCTGGTGGCCTATTGCGGTCGCAAGCCGTCCGAGGCGAAACACAGGAACCCTGGTAGGCAGTCGTTTCCCATGTTGCGCTGGCAGGCTGGCGTTCACCAGTTCAGCCAAGCTGATGACATAGAAACCGAGGATTTCTACACTTGTCCCGTTGGGCACGGTCACAAATGTCGAGGAAACCCCTTTTTCTTTGTGCTGCTTGGCTGTCTGCTTGAGCCAGATGTTCAGGTTTGCGTCACCGCAATCAAAACCCTTCCTGTCGTGCCTGTCATCAAGTGGAAGAACCAGCATGGGTCATTCGTTCCTGATATCGGGCTTGAGCCTGAAGGAATTTCTCGTTGCGCGGCGGCGGACTCTCGATCATCTCCAGCAGCCTCAAGGACTCCCTTCGTGTCAGGACAATCGCCGATTCGCTCTCGATGACCTTTTCTGCTTTTTCCAGGGCCGCTTGCACGACGAACTGGTTCAGCGTGGCCCCCACGAGGTCGGCCGCCACCTGCAGTTTTTCCTGCACATGGTCGGTGATTCGTGTGGTGAGGCGCTTCCCTGTTTGAGCAAGCATGACGGTTCCTCTGTTGGCCATTGATGGGTGGCCGCCAGTATAGGCGCATGGCGTCATTTTGTCGCCACCTGTGCGCCTTTGCAGGGCTCCAGTGGGGGGCATTCAATCTCCTTTGCATGGCAGACGAGACCACCCCAGCGGGGCAGCCCCGTCCGGGTTGAGGTTTAGAAGAGGCTCGCGCTTTCGCTTTCCGTGGTGGCCACGGTCGGCTTGGGCTGGATGGGCTGGTGCAGGGCTTCGCAGAACTCAGCAAAGCTGGTCTTGCGCTGCTTGCGCTCTTGCGCGCGGTCGATACCGTTGCGCACGCCCACTGCAGTCGTCACGAAGCGGTAGCCGATTGCACCGCCCTTGGCTTCGATCGTCAGGTTATCGCCATCGACGGCGGTGATGACCGCCCCGGTGTAGCGCTTGAGATCCTGCAGGACCAGCGTGCCCAGCTTCATGCCCGGTTGGGGCTGCAGCTGTGCCTTGACCTGATCCTCCAGTGCGAAGCGCTTGCGGGCGTCCAGGTACTGGCGGGCGTAGTAGAGGTCCATTCCGACCTCGCCGCCCTCGGTTCCCTTGGCGCCTTTTGCCAGATCCTCGGTGGAGGGAAGGAGCTGCTTCACGCAGAACGCGTAAACGTCCCTGGTGTAGTACAGGCCTTCATCCTCGATCGCGCGGCGCACGACCTCGATGACCTGTTTCTGGCGCTCATCGGGGGCGAATGCCCGCGTCTCGTTGCGTGCCCAGTCCTCGTAGGTGCTTTCGGGCAGGTGGTATTGCATGGTGCTTGCTCCTAAAAAAGAGCGGGCACCTTCCCCAGCGGGATGAGTGCCCGCGTGGGTGGATAAAAAATTCGACTTGCGTCGTGAATTGCTAAATTCGTCCCGAGGGACACAGCCTGGATTCGTTCAGCTAACCAGCGCCAGCGCCCAACTTGGCAATTCCTCGATAGGCACCTCGGGTTGAACCCGGCCGGGTTCGCTCACCGAAAGGACCAGTACAGGCCCTTGCGGGGTGGTGCTGTTGTCGTAGAACAGGCCTTCATCGATCAGGTGGATGGCCTGGGCGAGGAATTTGTGGGTTTTTTGGTAGCGCGAAACGATTTTTTCGGTGTCCACGGCATGGCCGCCTTGTTGGACCCGCTGGGCGACACGAGCCACGTTGATGGCAGGGTCGCGGGTTGTGATGAAGATGAGCTTGAGCCGGTAGCCTTGCTGGCGCGCGCTCTCGAAGAATTTCTGCCACCGTGCGCTGTCGGACATGACAGTTTCTGTGGTGAAGGATTCTTTGTTTTTGATCATCTCCCAGCGCAGCGCCTCAGCCGCGTGCGCGGCTTGGTGCTGCTGCTGCAGCGTGGGTGTGCTCAGCCCTTCCTCGCTCGCCAGCATCGCGGCCATCTGATCCGCATTGACGAGGTTGTCAATGCAGCCTTCAAGCGCGAACTGGTTGGTGAGGGTCGTTTTCCCCGATCCGTTGGGACCGGCAAACACGGTGATGGTGGGCTGAGTCTTGCTTTGCCTACGATGCCCGGACATTGCTGTGTTCCTTCAGGAACTTGGCAATGCGGGGATCCGAGGCTTGCAGCGTCTGCACGCGGCCATCGACAAACCCTGTGACGGGGATGCCGGCGCGAGCATTCGCTGCGACTGCGTTGGCCACGGCTTTCTTGGCGATGTCGGTCATCTGACCGGCACTCAATCCATAAAAAGTCGGGGCGGTGCGTTTCATGATGGCGAGGCTAACGTCTTTGACCTCAGAGGTCAAGGCGAGGGCCTTTCGAGGAGCAAATTGAAGCATGTGCAAGTTTTCCCGTTGAGTGATGACGAGCACATGCCCAGAAGGGCAGGGTGCCCGACTGGGTGGATGGCGTGAGCCGTTGCTTTACTGGTTGAGCCTGGTGGGCACGGTCAGCTGCCGTATCAGCCCATGGCACTAGGCCAGGGGGTATGAATTTGCTTTCCCAAAAGCCCCGTAGGAGACGCTTGGGAAAGCCCTGCAACCCCCAGGGGTGCAGGTCTCTCGCTACCGAGTCAGGCTTGGCCAAAGAAAGGCGACTGACGTGCCCATTCCATGCGCGCCTGGATGGAGGCGAGCATGGTTTCAGGGGTGACATTCAGCTTCCGATCACCCATGGTGAAGGGGTCGCCGTTGACCGATACAACGCCCCCAGTGGAGGCGCCTACGGTGAAGCCGATCTCGCCGATGGTGAGCTTGGCGTATTCCCATTCGGGAGCCACGCTGTTGTGCCACGGGGTCAGCTTTCCGCCGAACTGATCGGCAATGTTTTTCACGATTTCTTGCGCACGCGCCCGCAACTGGAGTTCGGCGTGGGTGCAGTTTGCATTTCTCGTCATCATGATCTCCTTGAGGAAGACGACGAGCACCGGCCCCGCAGGGCAACAAGTGCCCGCCAAGGGGTGGTGAATTTGCCCGTGCCGTGTTCGACAGCGGGCGCTTGCGCGATCTTCAAGGGAGCATCAGGCCGTAGCCTCAATGCTCTCTTCGGTGCTGCGCTCTTGGGATGAAGGCGTGAGGGGGCGCAGCTTGTACAGCGCGACCTTCACTTCATCGCCTTCATCGTCGAGGCAGTGGAACGAGTCGCCCCGCCACTGGCCGCCAGCGATGCCACCTTCGGTGAGCACGATGGCGTAGATGAGCGAGTCATCTTCCCAGCAGAAACGGACGAGTTCGTTATCTTCACTTCCCGTTGGCTCTGTCACATCCCAGGAGGAGAGCAGTGGGCAGGAGCCGACTTGCACCGAGTCTGCTTGGGAAAGCAGGCCCAGGAAAGCGGTCACAACGGGGGAGATGGCTTGGGGGTTGGTCATGGTGTGGTCTCCAAAAAAAGAGACGAGCACCGGCCCCATAGGGGCAACGGGTGCCCGCCAGGGGGTTGAACAAGCTCCTATCGGAGCGGGGGGTGTAGAGGAAATCAGGCGAACTGCAGATCGATCTTGCCTTGGCCGTTCCGTTTGGTTTTGCCAATACTGATCTTCACGTCATGTCCCAGCTTCGCAATCAGCTCAAGCATCTTTGCCTCGCTGACGCCGCGAAACTGGCCACGGGTGATTTTGGAAATCTTGGCCTGATCGATACCAAGAAGCTGCGCTGCGGCTTCCTGGGTCATCTTGCGGGCCTTGATGCTCTTTGCGATCTCATGGGCCAACATGGACTTGCGCTGCATCTCCGCAGCATCGGTGTAGCCGAGATCGGCATACACGTTGTCGCTGCCGGTTTGAATGGCTTCGGTCATTTGTGGACTCCTTTTGTTTGGTTTCGCCAGGTCTCGTGATGCTCGATGGCGTCCTTCAATCTGCTTTTGATCAAATCGATGTCTGCTTTCGGCGTCTCGATGCCCTTGGTAGATTTCTTCTGGAAACAGTGCAGAACGTAGATCCAGCCGCGCAGGCGCACTGTGTAAACAGCGCGATAGGTGCCGCCTTCATCGTTCTCAACCACCTCCAGAACACCAGCCGACCCAAAACCTTTGAGCGGCTTTGCGTCCTCATGCTTGAGGCCTGCTTGAGCAAGATCCAGTGCGTGCCCGAAGATGTCTTTCACATCCTCAGGCATTGCATCCAGATCGCGCTTTGCCGATCCAACCCACTTGATGGGCTTTCGCGGCGGTTGCACTATGTTTTTCATGTCTATTTTGGCATATTTCTATGTCGTGCGCATGATCCTTGAGGTCCTTCGGGGAGGGTGCCCGCCAGGGGCAACGCTTCAGTTGGGTGCGTGCTTGAAAACGCCCGCAAGGCGCTCCATCGCGGCGGATTTGCTTTCCTCGCTTGCGGCGGGGTCGCACATCCACTGTGCTGCACAGCGCAGCTCAGCCAGCAGGTATTGCGCGTGACGCAGGCGCTTGGAGAGCCCAGGTTCCGCGAATTGCCCGATGGCCCGCAAGGCGCGACCGGCAGAGTGCTCGACATCAATGAAATCGTCGTGCGTCATTGTCAAAGTCCCTTCAATGCGTTGCTTCTTGCTTCGGCATAGGTGCCGTGCTCGTCGTAGCGGCCCGTGAGCCACGCCACCGCCCAGTTGTCGGTGATGTTGCCCTGGCCGATGCGACGCCGGTTGTCGTAGATGTTGGCAATGAGCTTTTCGCCTTGATAGACGCAGCGCTCACCGTTCTTTTTCTCGATGCGGATCTTCATGGGGCCACCGTGTGGATGGAAAAAGTCGCTTTTTCGCCCGAGGGGGTGTTGATGACTTGGTACACCCGGCCGGTGGCGGTGCGCTCCAACAGGGTGACCTTGTTGAGGGTCTGCCCGAGGTTGGTCTTCGCGCGCCGCCATGCCCGCATCAGCCGCGCCATGTGCTGACGTGTCTGCTTCGGGTCGGGGTGCCGGGGGTAGCTTTCCCAGCCCCAGGTGAAGATGGTTTTTTTCATGGATTGCTCCTGAGAATGAGGAGTCACCACGCCCCTTCGGGGATAGGTGACCCCGAGGGTTGAAATTCGCTCTTGCGAGCTGGATGATGCTGGGCTTGCCGGGAGGCACGGTCAGCTGCCGATCACAACCATCAGCGTTACGCTGGCGGAGATGAATTTGCTTTCCAAAACACCCGTGGATGGATGCTTGGGAAAGCCCCGTGCCCGAGGGCACGAGGATTTTTTGGGGCGCAGGAGTGTGGTTCAGGCCTTGGGGATCAAGGGGTAGAGCCGCAGCCGCGTGCGCGCATCTGGGGTGAGGCGGGAGAGCCTCGCTTCCAGGGGGTCATAGTTCTGGCGCTGCTTGAGGCGCATTGCGTACAAGGTTTTCTCCAGGGGGGTGAAGTCCTCGCCTTCGACCTTTCGGCCAACGCAGAGGCATGCCTCGACGCGGATCATTGCGCGGCGATAGATGCGGCGTTTCATGGTTTGCATGGTGTTCTCCAGTTGGGGTTCATCAGCAAGCAACCACGTTGCCGATGAATTCCTTCACGGCGCGCAGTCCTTCTGCTCCGATCTGCCAGTGCGGAGCCCCGGTGTCGAGCAAGAGGCCATCGTGGTTCTTGCTTTCCATCAGGGTGCTGCGGTAGTACCGGCTGACGAACTGGCCCAGCGGGCCGAAGACCGTATGGTCCTGCGCCGCATCGAAGAATTCGACCAGCGGTTCGTCCTTGTCGTGCACCAGGCAGTCATTGAGGCCGTAGCGTTCGCCCTTGGCCACGATGCGGACGTTGAAGTCCTCGATCCGGATGGATTTGAGGACGAAGGCTTCGCTCTTGGCCACGGCGGCGGTGAACTCCGGTACCACTTTGGGCCCCGAGAGGTCTGTCATGATTTCGAAGAGGCCGCTGTCGGTGGCCAGGGCCATGGCCTTGCGCAGTGCCTGCAGGGCGCGGGCTTGTTGGGGGTTGATGGACATCGTTTCTCCTGTGGAAACGCGGGCATCCCCCCTCCAGCGGGTGGTTTGCCCGCAGGGGTTGAAAAAAATCTTCTCTCGCGAGGCGTCAGGCGTTGTAGCTCACGCGAGCCACGAGGTCATCGACGTGCGAGCCGTCTTCAACGATTTCCCGGCCACCGGGCAGCGTGACCACGATGCTGAAGTCATCGAGGAAGTCGATGCCGATGCGGTCATGGAAGCAGTCGAGCACCTGGCAGGCGATTTCGGATTTCTCCTCAATGGTCATCGCTGCGGGGTCCACGGCTCGCTTGAGGCGAACCTCGAAGTCGTAGGTGCCGGGGATGGAGCGGTCTTCTTCGCTGCTGGGGTCGCCAGTGACAGTGACTTGGCAGGACAGTTGCGTTGTGAGGGCGGTGGTGTTTTGCTGAATCGAGTTCATTTCCGTTTCCTTGTAAAAAGAGGGCGGACACCAACCCTCTTGGGCAGTGGTGCCCATCCAGGGGGGATAAATTTACCCATGAGCATCCAAGGATGGTCTGGGGTCAGAGCTTGCTGTTACCTAGATACTGCCGACTTGTGTGCGAGCGCAAAGGCTCTCGTCACGGTCGCATGCAGCGTCCCGAGTTTTGGCGTGTTTCCATGAGGGCTTCTGGGAGGCACCTTGAAATACCGGTCTGTCCAAGGCAGATCAACAATCACTTTGAAGTCGAACTTCGTGTCGTAAGACAGGCCGGCAAGTTGGTATGCAGCCGGATGCTTTGACTGGGTGATCGCTGTTTCTCCTGTTTTCAGTCGGTCAAGGTGTTTGGATGTGCCGTACACCACACTGACCACATCGCCATCTGTTCGACTTTCAACGCGCATGACTAGCGCGGGCCTTGGTTTAGGCCCAGGTTGAATGTCCGGGATCTCTGGAAACAGGCACCAAACGATGTCGCCGGGTGCGGGGAGTTCCCAGGCGGCGCTCATGTGAACAGAGCCTCGCTCTTGAGGATTTCGCCTTTCGGCATGTGCTTCGCTACGTCTTTGCGCAATGCATCGACTTGTTTGCGGGTCAGTGGTCCGTCATCGGGCTCGTAGGCGGGCAGAACGTCTGCTGCAAACTTTGACAAGGCCATATGGACGACCTGCGTTTCGTTTACATCAAGCTCTTTCGCCAGCGCTTTGACGGTCCCCCTGGTCACACCAAACAATGTGTCCCGCGCACGGAACTTGAGCAGGAGACTGTCTTTCACAGCGGTCATTTCGGCACCTCGATTTGTATATAGTGAATATATACCACTCTTGGGGCCGCCGCCATTTTTGTACCGACCTGTTGTCGGGATCTCGTGGGGTCCGGGCATTGGATTCTCCAAAATGCGCGAGCCCAGGCCCGAGGGCATGAAGCCCGTGCGGGTTGAGTTTGCTCTTTCGAGCGCTTGTTGCTGTTTTTGCCCAGGGGCACGGCCAAGCTGCCGTTTCAGTGTCTGGAGCATTACGCGCCAGAGCAGAAGACTTTCCAAAACGTCCTGAAGGGCGCTTGGGAAAGCCCCATCCGAAGATGGAGGCTTAGGTTGGATTATGCATGCGGAGCGGGCTTGCTGCGCAGGGTATTTGCGCGTCGATCGCGCGCGATTTCTCTGTCAACGCGTCGTAGCTCGGCCTTGATGCCCTTGTAGGCACCGGTCAGCGGCGCGAAGTACAGCTTGAGGCTGTCGCGGAAGATGCGGCGGATCTGGAGGGGCTGATTTTTTGTCATTTCCTTGTTTCCGTTGGCAATGGGTCGCAAGCAAGCGCCATTCTGCGGCTTGTCAGCTACCCATCAGCAGGGTCGCGACGGCGTGCAGGCTGATCGCAACGATGGCGGTGCCCACAACATACATCGTTTGGACGTGCCGCATGTAGCGGTCACGCATGCGCGTGGAGAGGAATCCGTACTCGGGGCGCACGGGTCCATGGTTCCATTGGTACAGGAAGAGTGCACAAAGCACCACGAGCGAAAGTGCATGAAGCATGGTTTGTCCTTCCGGTTTTTGGAATATGGAACCAGGCTGGCGTGCTGCCAGAGCCTGGGCCCATAAAAAAGCCACTTTCGCAGCCTGTTGAGGGGTGTCGTCAGAGCGCCAGAAGGGCTTTGCCGAGCGTTTCGCGTTGCTGTTCATCAAGCAGGCCATCGGGGACGAAAGCCCAGGCTGCTGGGCGGTCATCGATGATCCACTTCACTTCGGGCACGCCGAACTTCACGCCGGGGAATTGCTGAGCCAAGGGCTCCATTCCTTTGAGCAGGGTCTGTTCGACCACCGCTTGCGGCCGGAGGTTTTTGAACCAGTCGGAGGTCTGTGCTTCGGGGTCGCAGTGCTGCTCGCTTTCGCGGGAGCAGTATTCGACCTCGTAGAGCAAACCAAACTGGCCGTCCATGCGCACCACGAAGGTGATTTCATCCCACATCTGGTCGCGCAGGCGCTCCAGCAGTTCGGGATTGCCTTCGAGCAGCGCCAGCGGCTTGCTCGCCTCATCGTGGCGGTTGATGTCGCCCCACCGGTCGGTGAGGTTCTGCGAGATCCGCCATTCGACCTGGGGGTCAGCGAGGTTTTGCCCGACTTCGCGCACGAGGGCCACGGGGTCCAGTTTGTAGTGGACGCCATGGATGCCGTAGGTGCGTTCCATGTCTTCGACGCGGGGCTTCACGTAGTCGTGGCAGCAGTCGCCGAGGCCGAAGCCGGTGTCCTGGTTGTGGAACTGGCGGCCTTGGGTGTGCTGGCCGCAGCAGGTGCAGCGCAGGGTCCGGATGGGCTTGGCCAGGTCAGGATGGGCTTGGGTGGTGGTTTGTGTCATGGCTTTCTCCGAAAAGAAGCGAGGCACACCTCCACGCGGGAGGTGTGTTCCCGCAGGGGTTAAGAAAAGGGGTTGGCGCTCGGGGTGAGCGGGCGCCAGGGGGGGCAGGGGCTGTTGCCGTCCTGCGTTGGGGGAGGGTTAGGCCGGCACCGCTGCTTTTTTCGCGGCGGCTTGGACTTTCTCTGCGATGACGCTCTGGTGGATGTAGGCGTTGTCGCGGAACTTCCAGCAGGTGCCATCGGGTTGGCGTGCGTAGATCGTCGTGACGTTACCCGAGTAGAACTCGGAGCAGCGAAACGATTCCAGGCCTTCAAAGAAGCCCCACCGCATGGGTGGAAGGATGTTCAGCGCTTCGATGAATTCGCTTTCGGCGATTTGCTCGGGCGGCGTTGTGATCGCCGTTTCTCGCATCACGGTGAAGCTGGCAAGGTCGATGATCTTGACTTCCTGACCATGTTCCTGGCTCAGCTCGGCCTGGGTGCTGCCTCGGATTTCGCTGACGAGCTGGCCGTCTTCGGTTTCACGGATGAAGTCGATGGCGGTGGGTGGCTTGTCTGCTGTTGCCGGGACGTAGAACAGGCGGATCTTGCTGGTGTCGGTTTTTTCCATTTTCGGGCTCCGAGAAATATATGGGCCCGCCCCCGGTGGGAGGAGGGTCCCACGGGGGTTGGAAGGGCTTGGTGCGACTCAGAATGGGCAGAGATTTGGCTCCAGGTTGCTGAGTCGGCCGAAGCGTGTGGAAATGCAGCGCAGGCCGAGTTTCTGCGTCCGTTTGCGCTTGGCTATTGGTGTGCGCTTGGCCGCGAGGCGTCGCGCAACACGCTTTTCGACAATCTCCAGCAGGGCATGCGAGTACCGGTTGCAGAAGCTGTCGAAGTCAGGGCCGCGCGTGATGTGGCGAGACATGGTGGCTCCTTGGTCTGTGTCGTGTCAGACGATCAGGAGGCCCTTGCTCTTGGGGTTCGGGGCAAAGCCCTTGCCATCCCAGGCCTCAAGGCGCTCGGTCAGTGCTTGCTCACGCAGGCGCCGTGCTTCGCGTCGGGCTTGTGCCTGGCGCGCTGCGCGGCTCTTGAACAGGTTCAGGATTCCTTGCAGGCGTTGGTTCAGGCGGCCATGGCCAGAGGCTTGGCATGCGTGCGTTTGGGCGCTTTGTTGGGTTTTCATGGTGGTCTCCAAAGGAATGGTCGGGACCACCGCCCGCACGGGCTGTAGTCCCGTGGGGGGTTGATGTTTCAGCGCACAGGTCAGTGGGCGCTGGGGAGGGCTGCAGGCGGGCTTTCGCCGGTCTGCGGTTGCTTCGTGAGGTTTTCCGGTCGGACCGGGAACCACCAGCTGTCTATGTCGAGAAAGACGAACCGGCCGTACTCCACCGTGGAGGCGAAGCCTGTCACGGTTTTGTCGTGAAATTCCACGCCGTAGTCGTTGGTGAAGGTCACTTTGTCGCCTACCTTGAATTCACAGGGCAGGGGCGGGGTGAGCTGCGCGTCGGGCGAGAGCGGGTATTCCATGCCCTCAATGAAGTGGGGTTTGTTTGCGAATTGTGTCATGGTGTCTTCCTGGGTTCGGTGGGGCTGGATACGCCTTCCTTGAGGGGGAGAGGCGTGTCCAGGGTCCGTTCTCAGTGGGTGACGGTCAGCGCGTTGGCCGCTGCCATGGCTTTGTAGGCAATGTCTTCACCGCTCATGTACGCGTTGTCACGGAACTTCCAGTATTGGCCGTCCGGTGTGCGCGCGTAGATGGTGGTGATGTTCCCGCTGTACAGCTCCGAGATCCGGAAGCTTTCGACTCCGAGCCATCGGCCCCACCGCATCGGCGGGAGGACGTTCAGAGCGTTCAGGAAGTCGCTTTCGGTGATCAGCTCGGGCGCTGTGGTGTAGCAGGCGTCTCGCAGCTCCTCGAAGGTCTTGGCTCCTGCGATTTTGATCTCCAGGCCGCATTCGACTTGGAGTTGCGCTTGGGTTTTGCCGCTGTGAAAGCCGACAAGGCGTCCTTCTGCATCGACGCGTACTGCATCAATGGGCTGCAGGGGCAGATTTGCGCTTCCTCCGCTGTAGAACAAGAGTCCGGTTACGCGGGAGGTTTGGTGGGTTGTGGTCATTTCTCGGTCTCCAAAGAAAACCGGGACCACTCCCCCTGTTGGGATCGTGATCCCGCAGGGGTTAAAAAAGTGATTTCTGCTGGTTATTTTTGTGAACTCCTCAGCTTGGAGTTTGCTTGCATCAGCCATAGACGGATGCGAGGGTGGATTCATTGTAATGCGTCAACCTCGGCGGAGGCAAGCGCTGAAAAAGCGCTGCCAGCGTGCGGGCATCAAGGGCGGTTCCAGCCTTCAGGACGCCGCACGTTCGCCAGCAAGGTGCTGGCCATCACGGGCGACATGGACACCGTGGCGCAACTTCTGGGGCACACCAGCATCGACTGCTCCCAGCGCTACGTGGACGTATGCAGAGCCACGCTCCAGGCCATGTTTGCAGATGCCATCTGATATATGGCTTGCTATGTGGCAAGCACTGCCATATACTGCAACACATGGCAGCAAATCACAGATCTACCCATAGACCGACTGCTCGCGTCGGTTGGAACAACCGTTCGCAGACGGTCACGATGCCGCTCGAATACCGGTTTCCTGAGTCTGTGCGCGAGGTTTTCATCCGCCGAGAAGGTGAGAGCGTCGTTTTGACGCCGCGTCCCAGCGACTGGTCGGGGTTTTTCGCTTCTGGCATGAAGGCTTCCGCTGACTTCATGGCGGATATCGAACGTATGCCCATTCAGGAGCGCTCATTTTGACTGCGCAACTGTTCATGCTGGACACGGATACGTGCATCTTCCTCATGCGAGGTGAGTCCCAGACGCTGGCGGATAAGGTGCAGTCGGTGCCTCTGCAGCAACAGGTGATGTCGGCGGTGACGTTCGCCGAACTTGCCTATGGTGTGCAGGCCTCTGCCGTCGCCAAGCGCAAACAGAATCAAGCAGTTCTCGACAGCCTAGCTTTGCATCTGGCTGTTCTGGACTGGCCCCAAGATGCCGCGAAATACTACGCCGAGATTCGTGCCGATCTAAAAAAGCGAGGCGCGCAGCTCGGTGCTGCTGATCTCATGATTGCGGCGCATGCGCGCGCCATGGGAGCCGTCATCGTCACGAACAATGTGAAGGACTTCGGGCGCGTGAGGGGCCTGCAAGTCGAGAACTGGACCAAATAGAAAAGAAAGCGTGTCAGGGATCGTCTCAACTCGTGATGTTGCCGATGGGACAGCCCTCCATCAATGACACAGACACTATGTGGCTGGGCTTTGCTCTAGGCATGCGTACATCTGAGCGCATTGCTACGCATCGCGCCGTACAGGCGACATAACCAAGGAAACCCATGAAAGTCGCAAAGCTGCTTGATGATTCTGGGAGGCCCATTCGTGAGCCTATAGCAGTACCTGGGAGTGTGTCGTTTGATGCGCGCGAGGGTGTCGCGCAAGCTTGGGCGGCTGACGGCCGTACGCTGATCGCCGAGATGGTGAAAGCTCGCGTGGTATGGATGGGTGCAGCAGGTACGCGCCTGGAGGGCATGGAGCCCTTTGAAGGCACCGAGGGCACGCAGTATCGCGCCATGGAATGGCAGCAGATTTACTGAGAGGAAAAACAGCACGCAGACACTTGTCAAAAGTGACGGAGCACATCCGCTTTCGTGTTCGTGCGCTGCAAAAAACCTACGGAGCAGGCAATGAAGACCTACACCATTGAACTTGATGACGACGAGGTTCTGGTTGCGCTCAAGCGCGGCGAGGGCTATGAAGATGTGCATCCGGAGCTTGTGAGCGCGGATGCCATCAGCGAGCGCTGGCCGGAATACCGCACGATCCATGGCGATGAACTGCGGCCGGAAGGTGCGGCTGAGTAAATGGTCGCGAGCGCAACAGCAAGACGCGGGTTTGTGCATGGCCAATGAGTCCGTCGATTCGCTCATCCAGCGGGTGATGAAGGAGCATCCAGGCCAGTCTGGTGCAGCGCTGGCTCGCTACTACGAGGCAGTCCATCAGGAGCTTGCGCCCTTGGCTCGTGAGTTGGAACTGGAAAACCGGCGCTTGCGTGAGCGGCTTCAGGCTGATTGGAATTCGGCCAAGGCATTTCTCGCCTCTCGGTCGCGGCAGCGCGCGGTCTTCACCTGTGGCCGGTGCGGGAACGTGTACCGAGCCGGAGATATGCCGGTCACGATCTACGGAGAGGACGGATCAGCCAAGTGCAGGGCGTGTAACCCCAGTTGTGGTAAGGGTGGGCAGATCATGACCATGGAGCTGGAGCAGAAACCTTGATCCACGGTAACAACCAATGACCCTACACGAACGACTCAAGGAAGCCCGAGCCAGGGCCGGTATGTCGCAGGCGCAGGCCGCAAACGCCTTGTCGCTGACTCCTCAGCAGATCTGGAATATGGAGAACCGTGACGACGATGTTTCGTCGGTTCGCCTGTTCCTGGTGGCGGACACCTACCAGGTGAACGCGCGGTGGCTGGCGACCGGGGAGTCCAAACCGGAGGAAATTTCTTCCTGTTCGCCTCGTGTGATCCAGATTTCCAAGGCGATTTCTGTGTTGCCGCCTGACCGTCAGCAGGCTCTGGCCGTACTTCTTGGAGTCAAGTTTGAGCGGGACTAGTTCCAGCATTGACCATGCGCAGCGTGTCGCCCAGGGCCCAAAGCACGCCAGAGTTTTGCCGTGCTTCGCTGTGGCTTTTATGTCGAAATCGCTTGAATGCGACCGTCTCGGTTCAGTCGATGCGAGCGAGCTGCTTTCATGGTCTCGACCAGGGTTGCCAAGTGAGCTTTCGGCCTGCGCGCTGCGTGAGCAGTTTGTCCGACGAAAGCGCCCGTCTTTCGATGTGATTTGGAACACCCCCGTCAATGTCAAGGTCGTTGAGAACTGGCGGCAGGCCGTCTCTGATGCGGAGCGTGTGCGGCTGCTTCCTCTGGTTGAAGATGAGGCGCGGATCCAGGCTTTCCCGAGGTTGACGCTTCGCGAGGTCAAGGATGCTTTGCGTGTGCCGGTGGCGGATGCGTTGGGGGTTCTGGCGAAGCTGGAGTCTCTGTACTGGGTTCCAGAGCCGGGGCGCAAAGTGCCTTCGGCGGACGCTCTGTCGCTCGAAGATGTCCCCATCGACGCGGCTTTCGTTGAGCGCATGAAGGTCTGCCTTGCCTCACCGTGGGTTGACGCCCTAGAGCCGGATGACTTGCGTTTCCCTTGGATGGAGGGGCAGAAGCTGGCGGTGTGGCTCTCGTCTCAGTTGGAGCGCCCGGTGTTGTCTGGCTTGGCCCATGGTCTGTGCACGCGGCTTTTGGCGGCTGATGCTGCTTCGTGGGCTGATGAGTTGGCCGATGTTGCGATCTACGCCATTGATGGCTCTGTTCCGCGACCTGGGTCGGCTAAGGCAAGGCAGCGGTGGATCAGCATTTTCGTGGCTCGCTATGGCGGGCTGCGTGGCCTGGAGCTGCAGGCGGTCGGCGACAGTTTTGGCATCACTCGTGAGCGGGTTCGCCAGATTTGCGATGCGGCTCTCGTGTCTTTGCGATCGCAGCCGGTGAAGATGCCGGCCCTTGAGCGGCTTCTCGTGGTTGCCGCTCGTGTCATGCCGCTGCCAATGGCAGAGGCGAACGTGCAGCTTTCTCGCTTTCTTGGCGGGTCCTGTGGTCTGCAGGCCGCGATCCGATTCGCTGAGGCGGTGGGTTTTCAGAGCCCGGTGCAACGTGCGGCGCCTCTGGCTCGTACCTTGGATGGCTACAAGCCTGTCGCAATGGCCGAAGCGTCTGCCGCGCCCGCTACCTGGGTGAGCGCTGCCCTGTCTCATGCCAGGCGTGATTGCACTTTCGTGGGGTGCTCGAATTTCATTCGAATTGCGGGGCTGCTTGCGTTGGAGCAGGGTGTTGCTCAGGATCTTGAGACTTTGCGCGCTGTGTTTTCGGGGGCGCCTGGGTTTCGGATGTTGGATGAGGATTCCGGGTGGTTTACGCTGGTGGATTCAGAGAACAGTGCGGCGGCCAGCCGTGTGCGAAAGATCGTGTGTGTGGCCATGGGCAGCGTGGATCTGGACACCATCGCGTCCGCTCTCATGACGGATGACCGGTGGTTCTATAAGGAGGGCGGGGGGCGGGCGTTGGCTATGCCGCCGCTGCACGTTCTGTCTGCGCTGTTGGCTGGCTGGGATTGGCTTTGCGCGAACGCTCACAATAAGTACAAGGCCAGGGTCGCGATCGATTCCAGGGCTGTGCTCTCGAAGACGGAGTTTGGGGCCATTGAGGTGCTGGAGGCGCACGGTGGGGTTGCTACGCGCGCAGAGATCGCCGCGCACTTGATGGGGGACCTTGGCTTCACCAGTATGGCTGTCAGCCAGGTGGTGGCGAATTCTTCAGCGCTGTATAGGCTTGAGCATGCCATCTATGGCATCCGTGGCAGAGCGCTTTCCCCAGAGGCTTTGGCCCAGGCCCGCAAGCGAAGGATGGCTGAGCTGGCGGATAGTCAGCCTGGGGCCGCTTTGGCGCTTCAGGATGTCGATCTCTCTAGGCCAATCTCAACGGTGGTGACGCAGTCGGCTTCTACTGTCGCAGCGAGCAAGCGGGTTGTCTATCTGCCGGGGTATCTCTCCGGAAAAGTGGAGGGGGTTTTCTCGCACAAGGACGGCTCGCTGCCAGACATCAACGTGCGTCCAAATAATCAGATCCGCCGTTTGTCGATGATCGCTGAGTCGCTGGGCCTTGGGCCAGGGGAGCGATTCGAGGTTGTCTTTGATGTTCCAGGGAGGACTTATGCCGTCCCAGGGGCGAAGCGGGGCGAAGGCTGACCATAGGCGCCGCCTCAGGTCGCTGGCGGAGGCTGCTCGATGCGAATGCTCGGTGCGGGCAGGCCCGCGCCCTCATAAATGCGATTGAAGATCGTCTCTCGCCCCGCCGCTCTCATTCCGCTAATGCGCCGTCGATGGTCGCGGTCGATTCCTTCCGCAGCAACAGCGTAAAGGTTGACCAGAAGCTGGTCATTCGCATGCAGCCTGTAGGCCAGTCCAGGGCATCGCTAGATCAGATCGCCCCAATCTCGTTGGCGCGCGGGCTTTGTTGCGACACGCGGCCTTGAATTGAGGGCATCCAGACTGATCCAAGGTGTTCTGTGCGGAATTTGTGCGTCGTCTTGGCCTGCGGGCGGGCCTTTACGGGCTTTGTGGGCTCCGGAAATGGCTTTTCCGTCCGAAGGAAGATTCGGGTGGCTCGGCTTTTCCCCGCGCTGTCGCGAAGGGCCGATTTAAGCAGGCCTTTGCTTTCCAGTTCTTTTAGATTTTTGAGCGCCGCTTGTCGGCTGCAGCTCAACTCTTCCGCCAACTCGTTGGCAGTGATTTGTGTTCGACCCTCCATAAACTGGGCCACTTGGCTTAGCTTTTCTGCGTGCATGATGGTTTCTAACCTTGTTCGTCACGGCTGATTTGCTCGCATTCAGTCCACGCACCGCCAGCAATAATTCGGGCAGTGTCCCCGTCTTGGCGTCTAAACAGCAATTCTCCTGTTTGGGTAACGGTGACGCTCCAGGCTTCAACGGTTTTTTCTTTTCCGTCCCGGAGTGTGATTTTCCACGTTTTCATCAGTTTCTCGGTTTTTCGTTGGCCACCACATCACGGGTGGGTGTTGTAGTGCCTCTGCAGTGGCGCGAACGCATGGTTTTAGGCACTACTGCAGTTGGCGTGTCAGGAGTGGCGATTGCGAATTCACTGGCGGTTTCTCGTCGTCAGTTTTCAAGGCCGGGGCCTTATTCTCTCGGCCACTCTTTCAGCACGCGTATCTTACCGAGCCAGGCATTAGGCCGCGCCCTCGAAATGTGATCCGCTGGAGCGCATTTCGCGCCCTATGCTTCGCCAACCCCTGAAAACCCGTTCGAGTTCTCCGATCTGTTCGCCTGTGAGTCCTTTGAGTGGGTCTATCAGCAGGTGGCGACTGTCTGGTCGCTGGTATAGGTGCGCCTGGTCATCAAGCGCCACCCAGTTGTGTATGTGGTAGGCGTTGACGATGTGCTGGATTTCATCTTGCCGCGTTCCACCAAGGCTTTCGAGGTCGGGGGTTATTCCAATGACTCTTCGCGCTATGTCTGCGCTGAATGTCTGTTTGAGTTTCTCCAGCCGTCCGTTTGGCCAGGTGGTGCTGAGAATGATGTCCACGTCTTTGTTTCGACGCAGCGTCTCTTCCAGGGCCGGGTTTTGTTGCGCATTTCCGTTGGGTGCCGTGCATATCGTGGAGTCGAAGTTGAGGAATAGCACGCCCAGGCGAGGCGGTCTTTCAACCAGCAGGCCCACGGATAGTCGCTGGAGTTCTGTTTCGCCTTCTGTTCTCGCAAATGACGGTACCAGGGGTTTAATCGACCGCAGCAGTGTTCTTACCCAACGCATCTTTTCAGCAGTCCCGTTCGGTAAAGTCCCAGCATGCTTGTCGCCATGAAGCCTATTTGCTGCACGAGCAGGCCGTGTCTTTCGATTTTGATCGCCAGGCCTATCATCGCAATGTTGGCAATAAAAAAGGCCCACCAGCCATACCGCGATATACGGGTGTTTGTCGCAAGCAGGAATGCGCCGAGCAGGCCGAATACGCAGCCCGCCCATTCAAGGTATGTTGTTGTTTGTTCTGGCATGGTCCCGTTTCCAGGGAGCGGCGTTTAGTCGCTATGGTCGCCACCACATTCACACGGTCTGCATTCGCATTGGGTGCAATAGCCCATTTCATGCAATGCAGCGCGCATTTCGTTCAGGCAGCCCTGATCTTGCGGATACTGCAAAATTGCGAATGCAACCGTCGAAAGCCGCTCTACTGCGGCCAGTTCGAAATGCCAGCGTTCGTCATTTTCCGCCTGAAGGCGTCTCAGGCGCAGTATTTCGTTTCGTTGCTCTTTGATTTGGTTAAGCACTGCATTCATGAGCGCTCCTTTGTGGATGCCATGAAGTCTAGCAGTCAATCTCAAAGTTTCCAGCGTTTATGTTTCATCCGAGACAAACCACTCCGGGTTGCTGTTCCTGTCGTCGGCCACAATCTTCTCCACAGCCTCTTTTGCCATGGCCGTACTCATTACGGTGTCCATGCCATTGATTTCTGCGAGGCATATGCGCACCGGCATTTCGGGCGGATTGTTCGGATACCGAAGAAGGAACAAATGGCTGTCCCGTGGAATCTGTTCCGGATCTAGCGCCAATCCCGTGGTGCCAACATACGCCGCAATAAGGGGAGCAAGCCGCATGTCTGACTCTTGTGAATCAGTCTGCATCTGCCCCTTCTTCCAAAGCGCCACATTTAAGGCGATTCGCTCTATTTCCCATAGGGTCTGCTTTTCATAGGACGCCTGCATTGCATCAATGAAATCAGATCGGGATTCGATTTCCACCCAGAGAAATCCGCTCTCTGCATCCACCGAATACAAGTAGATGTGCTCGCCAAGGCAGCGCTCTCCACGCGTCGAGTCGATAGCACCACGCCAGCCATGCGCCTTTGCTACGGCGCCAAGAATGAACGAGCGCGCGCTAACAGATGCAAGGTATCTGGTTTTCCAATCCACAGCCATGATTACGCTTCTTCGGTGGGCTCGGTGCTATCGCTATCAATCGGGTGTTTCGCCGCAACAAGCTTTGCGTGCCGAAGTGCCATGATTGCTTTGACAACGTGCTGTGCCTGTCGGCGGATTGATGTCAGCTTGCGTTCGGTTTCTTCAACAATTGGAGCTTCCCAATCTCGCGTCCATTCACGAAGCTTTGCCATGGAATAGGTCAATTCACCTGCGCCTCTGGCTATGTTGGTTCGGACTGATCGTCTGCTGGATGCTTTGCCATACCATTTGGTACCAATCCATTTGATCTGGATGTTGTTTCCCTTGCGATGGCAGGCAAGCTGCAGTTGGCTCTTTTCCTGCCATGAGCGTGCCTTGTTCTCGTGCTCCAGGATCTGGGCCCAGTGCTCATCAACGATGGCCACTGCGTTCATGTGCAAGGCCTTGATGCACTCTTCCAAGTGCTCCATTGCCAGGTCGTAGGTGGGTTCACTGCTCATAGCGAATCGGAATGTTTACTAGGTTCCGATTCAACCCCCAAATCGGAACTGTGGACCCATGCCGAGGCCGCCATGCAGCTCCAAAACATGCTCCAAAGTTCCCATCGGAACTGTTACTGTTCCGATTCGGGGTTGAATCGGAACTAATAGTAGCACCCGTCCTCGCTTGTTTCCAAGCGATCGCATTGGGGCTCGGCAGCGAGGAAAGGAAATTCTGCCAGAAACTCAGTTCCGATTTGCCACCAAAGCGGAACTAATAGTAGGGCTGGATGAGGCGGTGAGGCGGGCGGAACTGTTACTGTTCCGATTCGAGGTCTGATCGGAACTAGTAGTAGATGAAAAGTTCTGCCGGTGTCACAGGGGGCTGTCGCCGGGTGCTGCTTGCGCAGGGCGTCCTGGGGTTGGCTGCCGCGCCAGGCCCCCCCTGCAGAGGCGCCCCAAGCGGGGCATGGAGCGCTCAGTGCCTATCGCGCCCAGGGCGTGCGATGTTCCTCTGGCCTGTGCCGTGAGCCCTCAAAGCAATGCTCCCGAGCGAGCAAATCGGGCCCCGAGCATTCCTGCAATGCGGAGCATTTGAATTGGGACTCCATCATGATCTGGAGGATGCAAAACCACGATTGCATTCCTCGAATAGCCGATTGTGCGCAGATCGTTTCATCAGCTCTATTGATAGATGCTGTTGCCTATTCGCAACGCATTTCATTGATTGCGCTGGAAACACATGTCTATCTGTCTGATGATTCGGCTTGTGCATTTCAATTGAATTCACGAATGAATGAATTGATGCGGGCTACATGGGACGGTGGTCTGCAATTTTTAACCTGAGAACTGCTTTTGATGAACATGCTTGGGATGTGTGGAGATGTATCATGGTCTTGGAATTTGCATCCGAAAAAAGGGGGTATCGCGTATCGATAGCACGAGATCTACTGGGCGATCTCGTGCTAGAACGTCGCTGGTACGGGCTATTCAATCGCCGAGGTGGAAAGATGGTCCAGATCCTTCCTGATGAGGATTCGGCATACAAGGTGATACAGAGCATCAAGAGCGCTCGCTTCCGTAACGGCTACAAGCTGCTACCGCCCAAATGAAAAAAGGCCCTGGTTCATTTACCAGGGCCTTAGTCATTGGAAGGGATCAATTGATGATCGAGTTCGTCAGATTCTGGAGATGCGTGAGGCTGGGGGCCTTGGTTTGGAGCGCATCCCATTTGGCGATCTTTTGCGCGTCAACATGGATCTCACCACCAATATCAACGCTATCCAGTTCGCCTGAACGGGTCATTGCATCCAACCAGCAAGCGGGAACCTGCAGCGTTTTTGCGGCATCGCTGATAGGGATTTTTTCCATGGTAATTCCTTTCTGTTTTACACATCTTTAATTCTCCGCGCTTTTGGCAGAAAAAGCAAACGGCTATTTGACGGATTCAAACGCCTTGCGCCAAGCGCGCTGTTCCTTGTGGTCATACGCCGCCGTGACATTGAGACTTGAGTGTCTTGCCTGGGCTTGCACATATCGAGGGTGCACCCCTGATTCCATTGTGTGAGTAATCCCTGTATGCCTCATCCAATGTGGGGTGGCCTGTGCCAATCTGGCTGAGGCGGCGGAATCAACTGATGCCATCCGGTCAGAGGCCATCCCGAAAATGGTCTTGCAAATGAGATAAATCGCCTGATCCGAAACGCCCTTACTGCCGCCTGTGACTGCCATGATAGCGGGGTTGTCTTCGCCAAATACAGGCATTGAGGGTAGGCCAAGCGATCGCCTGTATATGCCCAATTCCTCCATTAGTTTGGACGTGGCAATGATCTTTGCGGGCTTGTTTCCCTTTCCGATGAATGACAAGAACCATCCATCAGGCGATGGCTTGAAATCACTCATCCGCAAACTAGCAGCCTCATCCCTTCGCAGAAATGCACGGTAAAGGAGCTGCATGATCCATCTGGCGCGGTGGTAATGCTTGATGTCGCGATCATTCTCACGCGGCAGGTCTTCGATTGTGTCCAGTATGGCCTGCCACTCCTCGGGCGTCAGTGACTGGTATTCCTCGTCAGGTGACTTGTTTCTGCGGTTGATCTTCGCAGCATCAGCAACTGGATTGAAGAGGCAGTAAGGCTGATTCCCTGTGGCCCGAATGTTTCTCAGTGTCGTGAACATCTTATTCAACACTGTGACGCAGTGCTTGCGGCTTTCTGGGTCAAGGGCTTTCCTGAACGGCTGGTGCTTCCAGCCGTGCGCCTTTAGAAAATCTGCGCTGAAAGGTGCCGGATTGCCCAGAAAATCCAGATAGTCGCTGATGTCTTCGTTCGTGACATTGGGCAGGAGAAATGGCTGCGCCGGGTATCTGGTGTGCAACCATAGAAGGAAGCGCAGGCACTCTTTCTTGTATGAGCGCACCGTGTGGGCCGATGTGTTTTTATAAACGTCAAGGAATACCTTGATCGCATACTCGTCATTGACGAGTTTTGCCTCAACTATTTCGACGGCAAGGTTTGTCTCCCTGGCCGGAACGATTTCAAATTCAGGGCTGTGCATACTCATCCAAGAAGTTCGGCGACAGCGGTATCTGCGGACTGCTGCGCCTCTTCGGCCTTGATGCCGAAAGCATAGAACATCGCGTTGCCGCGCGCGAATAAATCCATCATCTTGGCGCCCAGCTCATTGGCGTCGAGAAACTCGGTGCCGTAGCGGCCCTCGGTTCTGTGAACCTTGATATGGCAAAGCATGGCCATGAGTTGCACGATGGCACCAACCCCGCGATGAAGAAACCACAGCCAGTGAGGCCATTCCTGAACCAGCCTGGCAAAGAAATCTCGTACCTCTGGAATTTCCTGCAGCTCGCGTGGGTCATTTTCATACCCGCCGACGAGGAAAACCATGCTCTCCTTGTATCGCAGGGCTGATTCACTGGTCTCAGCAATGACGTGCAGGCGCTCCAGAGCGCTGGCCACATTGCGGGCTTCAATCTCCTGTCGGGTGATCTCCAGGATCAGTAGGGCGGATCCTGTGAAGTCGGCAAGTCCACTGGCATCAGTTAGCGTTATTGAGGGGCGAGGGTTATTCAAGGCAACTCCTTCAGCGATTCCGGTTCAGGCCGGTGGTGGAGAAAAATTCATGGAACAGCTTGCGAGGAAACCAGTCCTGCCCATCGGGCATCACGACCAGGATTTGCAGGTCTGGGCCTTCTCCACGAAGCCCTTCGATGTACCCCTTGGCGTCCTCTGCGGCGATGCCGGCATGCTTGGCGCACATCACCTCGTCGCCGAGTTCAAACTCGGTGACTTTGATGGCCATCGCTGGTTTGGGGGGCGCCTTCCTCCGCCGAGCGCTGATCTGGTTCTGTAGCGCTCGGGCAATCTCAGGGGTGTATGACGGCATCCCAGCGACAGCACAGTCCCAGAGTCGCGCGCGCGCTGGATCTTGGAACACGGTGTAAAGGCGCTGGCGCGACACGCCAAGGTAGATGGCGGCGTTGCTGATGGACCAGCCCTTGTCGCGCAGGCGTTCGGCCAGGAGCCCCCCGGCGCGTCGGCGCGCTCCGACCGATGTCAAGCAGTTGGACACTTTTTGAAGCGGCTGGGGTGCCGACATAAGCTAACTCCTTGATTTCTTTGGGACCGACGAAAGCCTCAGCGAGCTGAAACGCGACCACCGAATCGGCCGTCCGACAGCTTACATCGCCGCGCCCTGCCGATACTAGCATGAAAGTTATGATAAGGGTAGGTATCATAAAATATAACCAAACAAACGTAATGTACATAACGTATTACGTTGCAACACGTTTGGCGTATTGATGCTAAAATTCAGCATGAATGGAGGTCTCATGCAGGGAAAAGCCGATTCCACCACTGGCCGTGTTGACCCAGCGCTTCGCGAGGAGCTGCTAGCAAAGTTCACGGCTGATGCGCCTCGAAAGCTCAAGACTCGTTTGGCCGCATCGTTCCTCTTCTTTGAGCATGGGATATACCCTTCTGCGGGTGTGGTGCGCGACTACATCCAGCAAGGCTCACTTACCGACATAAGTCGTGACTTGAGGGAGTTCTGGCAGGAGATGCGAGACAGGTCACGGGTACAGATCAACGTGCCCTGCTTGCCGCCCGATCTGGTTGAGGGGTTTGGCGAGGGGCTCGCAAAGGTCTGGGAGCTTGCGCTCAGCAAGGCCCAGGCGGAATTGGAGTCTCTGCGGCAAGAATCGATGATGCAGGTTGTTGATGCGCAGCAGCAAACCCAGGACGCCCTTCGTGAACAACGCCGCGCAGAAGAAAACGCTGTTGCGCTGGAAGTCGCAATGCAGGAGGAACGTGTGCGGCGCGAGCAGGCGGAATTACGGGCCGAGGCTTTGAGTGTTGAACTCGGTGCCTTGCAGTCGTCGCTGCGGAGATTGCAGGATCAAGTGGAGACGGAGACTGCGGCCCGCGCTGCCGCCGAAGAACGGTTCTCGCGCGACTTGGCGGCGGAGCGTTCGGCCCGCCAGCATGAGGCGGAGCGATTTAGTGGGGAGTCGAGATTCGCCAAGATCCAAATCGATCAGGCGCGCACGGAGGCGCGTGAATTGCGTGAGCAGCTTAGAGCGATGACCGCAAACAAAGATGTCGAGCTGTCAACCTATAGACAAAGGCTTAGCAAGTCCGAGGAGGCACATGGCGCGGCCAGGCTTGAACTGGCAGAGATGACAGGCAAACTGCGTGCACTGGAGCTGCAAATGCCAATCATTCAACAACCAAGCCGCAAGGATGCGAGAGAGATAGCAAGACAGCGTAGAGCCCAAGTGAGGCCCCTTGTAAGGCGCCGATCGCTACGATAAACCGCTTGCTCAGCACATGCTTAAATATTGGGCATTTTGTCAATGCGCCGCATTGGCGTTGCATTCGCCCTCTTGGATCAAGTCGGCAGGTTATGTTATCAACAGATTCTGTGGATAACAGCAACTTTTAGATCGGCACGGGTGCAGGCCCGCATGAGCATCGACATGAGGGCCTGCAATACTCCGGGGCGGCGCCCTCTTCCTGGCGTCACATGTTGCCCACTCGCGCGTCGTAGTGCCGCATGAGGGCCTTGATCTGCGCTTGTTGCGCAGCAAGCAAGCTTGCTTGAAAGCTGCTTTTCAGGCCCACCATGCAGTCACCCATTTCGGACACAACAACATGCAAGCCCTCCTTCGTGACTTGCTCAAGGAACAACTGCAGCCCGAGTGTCGTTTTAGAGCCAGGAGATACCGCGTGGAGCGTGCCGCGCAGCACCTTTCCTGCACGCATGTCGTCAAGTGCGGCAGCCCAGGAGGGAAGCCCCGCAGAAATCGCCCAGGCGTTGCACGGGTGCTGGATGACAGTCTGATTGCTTGGCATGGTTGTTTTCCTCTCAAACGGCCTCAATGCGGCCATTGCGGTACACGCGGCGAAAACCGCCGCCGTTGCAGTTGACTTCGACTACGAAGCCGGTGCAGATCGTCACGACTTGCCAGTCGGGCTTGGGTGGCCCCATAAATAATTGCAACATGGGCTTGCGTTCTTCGCTGTCAAAGCCCAAGCTGGGCAGTGATTGCCTTTCCGCTTTCGGTGGCGCTCCAACAGCCGCTGTCATCCTTGCTTGCGAGACCGAGCCGGTAGAGCGCCATCATTGTGTCAACATTGCAGATGCGCTGACCATTGACCATCACCGCGCTGCCGGCGCCTGGTTCTGTGCGCCACCCCTTTCCGATCCATTTCATCACGCGCCTCTGGGCCTCTGTGAGGTTCTTCATGGCCTGTTTTCCTTGCTGAAACTGACTTACTGCTGCCGTCAAAAACGGCAGGGGTAAGCAAGCTCTTGCTTCAGTAATCGCGTGGCTCTCCATCGCCAAACCACGCCAGCGAGTAGGTGGTCAGGGGGTAGCCCGATTCGTCTTGGCCAGATGCGGTATCGATCAAAGTCCACCCCAAATCAATCAACTCATTCGCACGCTTGGCATCAGATGCAACGCGCACGGCTTTCGCTTTTGTCAAATCTACAGTTGCCATTCTTCTACTTCCCAAAAAACGCTGGCTTCCGGCCAGCTTCGGGCGCCACGAAAGCGCAAATCAAAAGCCTCTTTCCTCGAAATCAGGAATGAACAAAGGCCATCGCTTCAGCCACGTCTTCGCACAGCTTACTGTTCGCGTCGCGCAGGGAGACGAATGTCGTGCGGTCGTTGTCAATGGGCTGAACATGCGCACCACAGCGCGTCTTGCGGACGAGGCGCACAGCGATCAACCAACCGTTTTTCTTTGCCAAGATCATGATGTTTTCCTCTACTTGGAAAGGTGACTAAGCACACTGGAGTATTCAGCTTGTGGCACATCGTCCTGGCCGATCACCTGGGCATTCGCGACTACCATGCCGGGCATAGCACTGCCTTGGATCATGTGCTGCCGCGTGCCGTCCGGTAAGTGGCGGTCGGCCACAACCACGGCTTGCGCCGCAGGCCACGGAATGGGCGGGGTCACCCGCTCCCACTTCATAGAGCCATCTGTTCCAAACTCAATTGCCATCGTGCCTTCCTTCACTTCCCGGCGACGCCAAGATGGCCGCTTTCAATGTCCTCAGCGACGCCTTCCAGCGCCCTCACTTTTCCGTACGCAACAGCGCGCTCGATCAGCGCCTTGATTTTTTCGTCAGCGTCACGCGGCCAAAGCTGCGCAGTGCCGTGGTTCAGATTGAAGGCGTGTGCCTCCTGTTGCGCCTCTGCTCTGGCCCGAATATCAGCGATTGCTGCGGCCTTGGTAAATCGACTCACGATGATTTCCTTTATCAGTAATCGGTACAAAGACCGTGGTGCTCGAACAGGTCATGCCGGTACTGGTTCACATCGACATAAGCCCCGTTTGCATCACGAAGTACCCAGCGCTGGCCAATAGGGTTGCCGTTGGGCGTGAATCCTTCCTCTCGTCGGGCGCTGAACCCGGTTGCGGACAGGTACACATCGGGCTGGACCTGACGCATCACGTTGGGCTTGACGATGAGTGCGGGCACGCTGTTTCCCTAGAGCTTTGGGCCAAGATACTCGGTCACCGCAGACTCCATGCCCGCGCGACCGCCAAATGCAACGAAATGACGTGGGCCACCATCATCGCAATGGAAGGTACAAGCCCAGGGCTGAAAAATCGCGCGAGCTGCAGCGGGCACGCCCGTTGTCGGCATGTACGGCACAACGGCCATAGCCACATGCCCTCCCGCATGGTTTGCTCTCAGCGCTCGGTGGTGACTGAGTGACATGATTTCATTCCTTGGTGGGGGACGCTGTTGAATGCGAGGCTCAGTCGCTCTTGTCAATCCGTTCGTCAGTACGACTTTTCCAACCAATAACCAAAATGGTTACGACAGGAGCCAAAAGCTTCATCGCCTCCTTAGCCTGACTAAGGCATGACCCCCAAAGATCGTTCAGTAATGGGAGCCATGGACTAGCCATAAACACCATAGCTGGTGCCGTCCACCACCCAAGATGCCAATACTTCGTGATGATCCTTCTCATCAGCTTTCCTCGACTAGGTGTTGCGCCCAGCCTCTGGCGACGCAGCCGCTTGCTGGATGTCAAGCCGCCGCTTCTCAGCTTCCAACAGCAGCAGGACCGCTGCCGTCAGGGAGATCAGCAGGAGCGCCATGGGTGTGATGATCAACACCAGCGCCACACTCTTGTTTGGCACGAAGAACATGAGTGCCAGCCAACCAAGCCAGGCGAGAACGAAAGCTCCAGGGGACATGCGCCCGGAAACCAGAGACAACCAGGGCCATGCGATCGGCTTCAGAACTGCGGTGTACATCCTTAGGAGCCTCTTTCCTTGATCAAATAAGGCGGTTGAAGTCGATCGCTTCATCGAACCATTGGAATGACACTTTGTTTTCAGGACCACAGCGATCCACGACAACATACCCAAGACCCAAGTCATACAGGCCAGTTTCAGCATCCCCTGAATCCAGTTTGGCTCGTAGGAATGCCTCGACTTCTTCGCGTGTTTGCGGCTCTGGTCCGCTCATGACTGTCTTGCCGCGTGGGCAGTCCTGCGCGTGCCCACCGCGCAGGTCTTGTTCGCAGATTCCGCACTCGATGCTCATGCTCTCTTTCCTTGATTACTTGGAGTACGAGGCACGGAGCAAGCCTGACTCCAGCTTAGCCGCCAGCGCCTGCTCCACGAGGCTCTTGCCGACTTCTTCGACAGAGGAACCCCACAAACCCAGTTCGACAAGTCGCTTCAGGTGCATCTTGGCCTGCTCGCTGACATCGAGCTTCAGACGGTGATCGGCGCGCACTGGTTCGCGGGCCGATTCCTCTTCGGTGATGAAAATCTCAAATGCAGCCGCCGCTGGGTGTTCCCGCTTCTCGAAGCAGGAACGTAGAAAAATATCATCCCCAGAGATCAGCTCTTCTATCCAATTCGCACTCAAGTCCTTGCGGCTTTGCAGCACCTTTCGCACCGCACCAAGGTAGTCTTCCAAGGTCGGATATTGGCTGCTTGCAAACGGCCGCTCAGCAGTTTCGGTCTTCTTCGACATGGCGATCTTTCCTTCACTTCGCGGACAATGCCGCCTGCAGCACAGCCTGGATCTGGTTGTGCATCTTCAGGTACTCATCTTCCCCATGCGCGAATTTGGGCAAGAGGCCTTGGGCAACCGCCTCTTTCATGGCCGCATGCACCATTTCTTGAGTGACTTCCATGTTGATGCTTTCCTTCAGGTCAACCGGACTTCGCATGCTTGGCTGATGAGGTAGCCGAGGCCTGCGATCTTGTGCTCGTGCTTGGGCTCGAACGACCGCAGATGAGCCCTCACCACGCGATTCAGGAGCGTGGGGGCATCTGCGTCGTCAAAGCCCTCACGAAACACGATCTCACCTTCAGGCGGGGGCTGGTCAGCAAACAAGCGATCCAGTAGCTTCGTGTAGTCGTTTCCGCGCTTGAACTCATCAGGCACTGCGTCGAAGGGAGGCAGCAGCTTGGTGGTACCGAAAGCGATTTCGACATCCGTAATGGTGTTCAGCGACTCGCGCTTCAGATTGAAGTCAGGCATGAATTTTCCTTCACTCAGCGAATACTTCTTGCAGCGTTACCAGCGCCGCAGTCAACGTCTTTGCGGACACAACGCCTAGCTTTTTGGCCAGTCTCGCCTTGTCCACAGTCCGAAGCTGATCCAACACGATCAACCCCTTTGTTCCAGCGTGTGTGACCGGCACCCGAAATGGAGCAGCACGGCCCTTCGAGGTCATAGGCGCAACGATGACTGTGCGCAGGTTGTCATTCAACTCTGCAGGTGACACCACCACGCAAGGACGAGATTTTTTGATCTCGCTCCCTACGGTTGGGTCCAAGTTCACCAGCCAAATTTCTCCGCGCTTCACCAGGCCAACTCCGCATCATCTGCGTTGCCAAACTCACCCATGAGCAGGACATCACCGCCTTTGGCCGCGAGTTCTTTCGCCGCTTCAGCCCAGCCAAATCGCACCGCCTTGGCTGGCTTGCGCAGGACGATAGAGCCGTTCTCCACCGCGATGTCGGCGGTCATTTCGCCATCTAGCCCAGCTTGGGCGAGAAGAGGCTTTGGCAACACGATGCCTTTGCTGTTTCCAATAGTCCGAATTGCGATTTGCATGATCACTCCAGTTGCAACAATGTTATTCCATGGGGTCGGGCTTGTCAAGCCTTGGTTGCCACAATGTTTCAACCTCATAGGGCGTCCATAAACATGGCTTTCAGAACCGCCTGGTCGAGGTCCACATAACGCTGGGAGCAGTCGATGCTGGTGTGCCCCAGAAGTTGCGCCACGGTGTCCATGTCGCCCGTGGTGGCCAGCACCTTGCTGGCGAACGTGCGGCGTCCTGAGTGGCCGGAGCCACCGAATAGCGCGAGGGGCTCCATCCATTTGGGCTGGCCGCTTGCGGCCTGGAGGCAGAGCCGCCCCCATTGGCTGGAGGGGTAAGCGCCGCCAGCCAGCGGCTGGCTTCAGTCGTCCGGTCTGTCCTGCTGCTGGATGTACTGCTTGATGATCTCCAAAGGAGCGCCCCCACACGACAGCACGCAGTAACTACGCGCCCAAAGCACCGGCTTGGAATACACCCCGGCCAGCTCCTGGGCAAACATCGTGCGCAACCTCCTGCTGGTGCCCGTCTTGAGCGCATTCACGAACTCGGCCAGTGCCGCCGTGGGCGGTAGTTCAATCAGCAGATGGACATGATCGCTCTCGCCGTTGGCTTCGATGAGCCTGCCGCCCCAGGCTGCGCAGCGCTCTTGGGCCTGCACTTCAAATTCAGCCAGCATGGGGGCAGTCAGGCACTTGCGGCGGTACTTTGTCACAAGAACCAAATGGTAGTTAAGTGCGTAAACGCAATGATTTAGCTTGCATACTTGCATGATGGATGTATAGTAACCAATCATGAGTGAAGCCCGCAACCTGCGCAAAACAACCTACCGGCTGTACCCCACGCCGAAGCAGGCGATTGCGCTCGATGCTCTGCTGCGCTCACACCAGCAGCTCTACAACGCAGCCCTGGAAGAACGCATCAGCGCCTGGAGCAAGGCAAGCAAGTCGATCAGTTACGCCGATCAGTGCAAGAGCCTGACGGCGCTGCGCCGTGACCTGCCCGAGTGGGCCGATGCAGCCAACTGCTCCAGCCAGCAGATGACGCTGCGCCGCCTGGACAAAGCCTTTGGCGCGTTCTTTCGGCGCGTGAAGGCGGGCCAGACTCCGGGCTTCCCGCGTTTCAAGTCGCTGGGCCGGTTCCCCGGCTTCAGCTTCAAGAGCCATGGTGACGGCTGGCGTTTTACCCCCGAGGATGGCTGGAGACACTGCAGCCTGCGCCTGTCGGGCGTGGGCCAGATTCGCGCCCGTGGCCAGGCCCGCCAGGGCGGCGAGATTCGCGCGTCCGACATCCTGCACCGCGACGGCCGCTGGTATCTGTCGCTGACCGTGGCTGTGGCCAGCCCAGAACGCACCAGGCAGGCCGATGGCGCACTGGCCTACGACTGGGGCGTGGAACGCTTTCTGTCGGGCATCACGCACACGGGCGATCTGGTGAACATCGACAACCCGCGCTGGTGGCAACAGGCCAAGGAAGAGATCGTTCGGCTGCAGCAGGCCGTCTCACGCAAGAGCAACAGGCGCTCCAATCGCAGGAAAAAGGCTGTGCGCAGGCTGGCCGCTGCCCGCGCCAAGGTAGCCCGCAAGCGGCTGGACTGGGCGCACCAGCAAACGGCAGCGCTGGCGGGCAAATATGCCTTGGTGGCGACGGAAGAACTCACGCTCAAGAACATGACCCGCAGCGCCTCGGGCACTGCGGAAGAACCGGGCAAACAGGTCGCGCAAAAGGCGGGCCTGAACCGGGAAATCCTGGACACCGCCCCTGGGCTGTTCACTTCGCTGTTTCGCTACAAAGTGCTGGAAACTGGTGGCGAATGGATGGACGCTCCGACCCGCAAGCTCAAGCCCAGCCAGCGCTGCCCCCGGTGCTGGCATGTGGCCAAAAAGCAGTTGTCGCAACGAATGCACTGCTGCGAGCAATGCGGGCATGAGGAAAACAGGGATACGGCCTCAGCGCGTGTGGTGTTGCGCTGGGCCTTGGAATCAATATCCGGTCAGGAACTGGCCGAGACGGGGATTCAACCTCCCCGTGAAACTCCATCCTTTGCTGCGCATAGGGTGGAGTAGTTCATTGCAGGTAGAAATCCAGCGCCAGGATGGCTGGCTTGGAGGCCAGGTAAGCGCAGCGCTGGCGACACCCCTTGGTGATCGCTTCGCGCATGCTGATCTCGCTGCGGAGCTTGCCCGAGGCGTGCATCACATCGGCCACGGTCAGGCGCGAAATCTCTGTGATGCGCATGCCGCAGTGGTGACCCAACATGAGCACAAGAACGTCGCGTTCGGGGTAGCGTGACGTGCCCTGGGTGATCTTGATGAGCCGGGTGAATTGCCCTTGATGAAGGGTCTTGGCGCGGGTGATTTCTGGCATGTGCTCTCTGTAATTCGATCAGTTTGACGAAAAGCAGAGAGAGGCCGGTGCAGGCTCTTTTTCGAGCATACCGCAAGCATTGGCGCCACTCAAAGGAAAGTCGGACAGCGGGCCCATGCACTCCCGGAGGGTATCAATACTCGCGTGATACCGGATCAACGAACATGACGCGGGTGCCGTGGCCTTTGCGAACGATCACCATCCCCTTCTTTGGTGGCCAGAGTTGCCAGTCCAGTTGCCCAGACTCTTCATGCCGATGGCGCAGCACCATCAATTCGCCACCGTTGCGGCGGCCAAGTCCCAACTCAATACCGCACATCGCAGCGCACTCGTCCAGCAGCCTTCGCCGATCACCGGAGACCCGGCTGCGCCAGGCAACGTAGAGCCCCCTGGCACTGGCACCAAGCCTGCCGCCGTTAGCCCTGCGCCTGATCGACAAAAGCAAGCAGTCACCGTCCCAGAACTGAATGTCCTGGGCGCCCTGCCCCATCACGTCGAAAACGACTTGCAGCTTGCGAAATGGCGTGGGCGGGAGTGCGGGCGGCGCCCCGCCCTCACGCATGCTGAACACCATAGCGTCCACGGTTTGCAGTAGAGGGTCGGCAGGGATTCATGTAAAACCCAGCAGAAATGGACCTAAGTCCCTGTCGCTGTTGGATTTTTTTTGCTTCCACCGGCGAGCAGGCGTCAGAGGAAACGGCATATACGCGCGCTTATGGCGATTAAAATCACCGCTGAGGCCTCGGCTTCCCCGCTTCAACCCTCCCTGAGCGGGCCTGGAATATCTAGGTTCACAACCCGGCTTCGTGTCGGGTTCTTTTTTTGCGACGTTTAGAAGGTTGCCGGAATGATGGTGGCGTCGAAGTTCAAAGGACCGATCTTCCGCCGGAAGTCCAGCGTGTAGTCACCAAACCGGTTGATGTGCGCCGTGCGGAACGGCGCCAGGCCCGCCAGGATCTCCAGCGTGATCTCGGTCCCTTCGTCGCGAAGCTCCTGCAGCACCCTCGTCATGCCCACCACGTTATGCAGAATGATCATGTTGGCCACCAGGTGGTTGTACTTGATCACCTTACGCTGCTCGTGCCGGATGTTCTCGGCAATGATTCCCTCTCCCCCAAAGAATGACCATTGGGCAAAGCCGTTGAACTGCTCGCTCTTGTTGGTTTCGGCATGGATCACCTTGCGCAGCCCGACATCGCCGATGTAGCTCAGCAGGAACATGGTCCGGATGACCTTGCCGAGTTCCACAAACGCGAAATACAGCTTGTTCTTGCGGCTGTAAGTGCCCAGCCGGCGCAGGATGGCCGACGGCGTGATCTTGCCGGTCTTGATGGAAACCGCCACCCGCAGCATCGCCGGCAAATGCAGTTCAATCAGCCGCCAGTCAATCACGTCGCTGAACAGCGCATTGATGTTCTTGTAAGCATTGCCCGGCTCCGGGCGATGGAATTTGAGATCCTGGATGCCCCGGATGCGCGGCATGAGCTGAATACCGAGCAAGTGCGCCAGCGCGAAAACCGGGTAACTCTGGGCCTGGGTGTCCCCGTGAATCGTGTCCGGACGAATGTCCGATTCGTTGGTCATCAGCCCGTCAAGGATGTGGATGCCCTCATAGGTGCCGCAGGAAATGAAATGGCTGAACAGCGCGATGAACTTGTCGGACACATGGTAATAACCGATGCCGCCGTACCCGCCATAGCGAATATGGTGCTCGGAGAGCAAGTTTTGCTCATACAGGTTCCACTTGGTGCCGTCGGCCGACGCATGCTTTCCGGTGCCCCAGTAGCCTGGCAGCTCAAACTTGTTGTAGGCGTTGATCACCTTCACGATGGCCTTGTCCAGCAGGTCTTCGCTGACGTATTTCAGATTGAGCCAGGAGATCTGCCGGCGGCTCAGCCCTTTGATGGATTTGGCGGTCTGGACCGGCCCCAGGTTGCAGCCATAGCAAAACAACGTCGTGATGACGCGCATGCGCAGGTCCTCTAGGCGGCTGTCGGTCCCGGCCAATGGCCGGAACAGCTTGTGGAGGTCCAGCCAGCGCTCGGTGTCGATCATGACGTCCACAATGCTGGCCGCCTCCATACGCTCGGTGATCAGGGCGTCGATCCGCGCGGCCGCCTCGACGATTTCTGAGCGCGGCGGTTTCCGCAGGATCAGGCGGCCGTCGACGATCTCGGCATGGGCGTTTTCTGGGAAAGTGGCGTCGATGTCGCGGGCCCGCTGGGACATCGCCGATTTGAGCATCGCCACAAAGGTGCCGGGATCTGTCTCGATGCCGGTGACCTGGCCATAGTCGCCGATTTCTTTTTCAAAGGTTTCGTCATCGACCAGCTGCTCGCGGTAGTCGTCATAGCGCTCGCCGTACTTGATGAAGAGATCGCCCGATTTCAGGTCGTCCTTGACCGCATGCATGACCGCCAGCTCAAAATACCGGCGGTAAACAGCCTCTGCCCGGCCCTTGCCGGATGGCCTGAGCAGCACCAACCGTTTCCACTGAGCTGACATCCAGCGGAGATCCTTGTCTTCACTCAGGCCGAGCGTGTCCAGCAGGACAATGTCCGTGCGGTTGTCGCGCAGCTTGTAAAGGGCCTCGATCAGCCGTTCCACCACCTGGTCTTCGCTGCTGGCCTTGGGCGAGGCAATGCCGATGCAGTTGAGCAGCTGGGCCCGGACCATCTTGTAGGGCTGCAGCAGGAAAGGCAGATGGTTGCGGCCCGCATAGGCCAGGTGCTGTTCGCATTCGTTGAGCAGCTCGTCCACGTCGGCCACCAGGGTGGTGCCGATGGCGTCCACACGCTGCGTGTCGGTGCCCTCCAGCTGGTAGGCGCCCAGGATGTCTTTGAGCTGGCCAACCAGCATGTCGGTTTTTTGGACCCGCTCCTGCTGGAACGAGAGCAATTTCTGCCTGGCATTGTTTTCCAGGTTCTGCATCAGGCGAATAAACAGGTCCGCGGCATCGTCCAGGGACTGGGCATGCTGCGCCCGGATGAAGATCACCGCCAGGGCGTAGCGCTTTTGCGGCTTGAGTTCGGCCATCTCGGCCGCATTGAGGGCGCGCGCCAGGTGGCGAAACTGTTTGAGCTTGGGCACCGGCACGTCGGGCTTGGGAAGCTGCTCCACCAGGTACTGCAAGCGCCGGATGTGCTGGATGTAGGTGCGCGTTTCCTTGTTGGTCGGCCGCTTGGGTTCGCGTTTGAGCATTTGCCAGGCAGAAACCGACTCGCCCGTGGCGGTTTTAAGCAAACTGTCGATCAAGGTCCGGGTATGGGCTGTCAGCTGGTTGGTGATTGCGGAGAAATACCGGTTGTTGCTCTTTTCCCGGGCTCGATACGCCATCCGGTCCAGCGTCGAGAAGGCGGGCAGCTCGTAGCGATGGTGGACCAGCTCCTCCAGCATCACGTTGATGATGTCGGCCACCGCGTGTTTGGTCTCGGCCGCCGTGTCGGCCACGACCTCCAGCCAGGCGTGGCCCCCCGGGTTCATAGGTTTGACATTGAGGTGCCGGCGTAAGGTCGCAAACAAGGCGGTGCGCGAGCCCGAGGCCTCGAAGCGCTTGAGGTCCGCCGCCGGGGGCGGCCTAACCACGCCCACCTGCTGCGCAATGTGCTCCCGGATCACCGGCGGCACTTCGGCCAGGGAGATGAAATAGCCCAGGCGCTGGAAGACTTTCAGGTGGATCAGTGCCGCCATGCGCGGCAAGGCGCGCTTGCCGATGCCGGCAGCCAGGAGTTGTTCATCCTTGGTCGGTGTGTAAAGCTCCGCCAGCTCACGGGGTGTCGGATCGGGTTTCAGGCTGGGATAGGCCGTCTCATGGAGCGTGGTCATTCGCGGGGACTACCCCGCCTGGCGGCAATGCTTCCCATCGCCTCAATCCCAGTAGGTGTCGGTCGCGGGTTCGTGAAATGAGGTTTCCAGCAGGCACTGGTTGTCCTCGGCGATGCGGTACATGTCATCGAGCAGCGTGGCGATCACCTCGTCCAGCAAGTCACGTGACAGGTAGGGAACTGCGAGCTCGTAGAGCGTTCCCTCGGTGTTCAGGCGTTGCATGGCGAAACGCTCAAAGCAGGTCTGCTCGATCAGCCGGTGACCGCGAGCCAGGCCGCGCGACTGCTTGCTGAAGCGGGCCAGCACCAGCGTGACGCGCAGGACTGCCATGGGCGTCGTTCCTTCGGCCGGTGGGCGGGGCGCTTCGATTTGTTCGGTCAACAACAATGGCAGTAGCTGCGGAACTGCCGGTGCCAGGGCCGTCAGGCCCTGCTCGAACCGGGCCTGCAGGCTGGAATCCGACGCATCGAGGTAGCGCATGGCCGATTTGACATCCTTCCAGCCGACGTATTCCATCAGTTCCTTGATGTCCCAGCCGCTGGCGCGGGTCCAGCCGGCAAAGCCGCGGCGCAAGGAGTGGCTGCTGTATTCCTCGGGCGACTCGACACCGGCTTCGGCGAACAGGCTGCGCAACAACGGAATCAGGCTGTCGGCATGCAGACTTTCGTCGGCCACATTCCCCCAGCGGTCGATCTTGCGGAACACCGGACCCTCGGTCAACCCGGCCAGGTCGATCCAGGCATTGAAGGCCGTCACGGGACATAAGCGGGACAAGGCTGGGCATTTGAAAACACGGCCCTGCAGCTGCCGGTCGCCTTTGGTGCGGCCCAGGTAGCACGCCATGCCCTGGCCCGGCGTCACCTCGATGTTCTCTACGCGCAGGTTGACCAACTCGTCGGAGCGAAAGCCGCGCCAGAACCCCAGCAACATCAGGCTGCGGTTGCGGGTTTGGCGCAGCAAGGCCGGCCGGTCGCCGGACCGCTGGGCGTTGCCAATCGCGACATCGAGCCACTGGTCGATCTGCTGGAGCACCGCCAGCTCCAGGGGGCGCGCGCGCTTTTCTGGCACGGCGTGAATTGAGCGAATGCCTTTAAGGACCTGGCGCACCAAGGGCGACTTGGTGGGGTCCGCAAAACCTTGGTCGGCATGCCATCGGGACAGTGCCGCCAGCCGCTGGCGAAGGGTGTTGATGGCCAAGGTAGGCGCGTAGTCGGCGAGGTAGCGGGCGATGGCGTCAGCCGTCGAGGGCAGGAGGCCTTTCCACTCTATTTCAAAATGTCGTATGGCCGAAGCGTAGCTCCGACGCGTGTTGTCGCGCTCAGCGGCTTCGATGTAGTCAACAACACGATTCATTTCAGTTTGTTTTTCGCCTGTCCATTAGCGTGGCTTGCCCCGCTCCGCCAGCAGGTAGCCAGCCATGATGGTGCCGAACAAATCGAAGCGCCCCGCCGGGCGCAGGGGGTACAGCAATTGGCGCCAGTTCCATGCAAGCACCAGTTGCTCGGCCAGGATGGACAAGGGCACCAAGACCAGCCAGCTTGGGTCCGCGCCTGTGAGAATACCGAGCCGTCGCGCCGTCGCGCCGTCGGTGTCCGGAGATGCCTATCTTCACGTGCACACGAGAGAGTGCCAACCCGCCACATGCAACGCTAAATGCCTCATATCGCACGTGCGCCGGCCAGCCGTGCACTCACGCTCTCCCACTGGATGTTCTGGAAGAAAGCATCAATGTATTTCGCCGCCGCAGCGCCGTAGTCCATCTGATAAGAGTGCTCGTACATGTCCATCACCAGGATCGGAACGGTGGCGGCCGGTCCATGCGCGTGATCGGCCATCCAGTAATTTTCCAGCTGCCTGGTGTGCAGGTTGAACCCAAGAACCACCCAGCCGGACCCCCCACCGAGGCCGGCACCGATGCGGCGGAATTCCCTCTCCCAGTCTTCGAAGCTGCCGAAGGCTTGAGCGATCGCCTCTCGCTCGGTAGCTGCGGCCTCGCCACTGCCCCCGAGGTTCTCGAAATACAGTTCGTGCAGCACCACCGATCCAGTGCGAATTAGGTGCTCGCGCTTCAGGTCGTTGTAGATGTAGGGCGGCAGGTCCTTGTCGCCTGCGGCCTGCACCAGCCGGGCCTTGACAGCGGCCAGTGCCTTGACCGAGCCGCCGTAATTGTTTTCCCAATGGGAACGAATCATTCGTTCGGACAGACCCGTTAGTTTTGACGGATCGAACGGCAGCGGCTTGAGCGCGTCCTGACTTTGAAATGCTGGGGATGTAGTCATCATGAACTCCTTTTAAGAAAACCTTGATATACGAGTTGCTGCCCATCTAGGTACTGCAACTCGTTGCCTCGTCGATGCACCGAGAAGCACGCCGCCTGTGTGCTGCTGATCTCGGGCTTCAGCAGGCACAGCTGGTCGCCTTGAACCGACCATTGGCCCGCTTTGCTTGTCCCGCTCTCGGAGCGGATGAGTCGACCATCGGGGAGGTACTGATGCTCCCAATGTCTCCCGTCGCCGACTGAGCTGCCGCGCAACGCGGAGCGGATCTGCTGGCCATTCAAAGGAGCAAAAGCCGCCGATTCAGCGGCCACGTCCGGCAGCGTCCATGCACCAAGCACGAGCAGCAAGCAACCGCAAGCAACGTTTCGGCGCAGCCGTCCGTCTAGGCGGGTTGAGCCGAGGCCTCCGCTGGCGCGACTTTTCTTGATCGGAGCGACCTTTAACGCGACGCAGCGCGCTGAGCGAGGGCAAGCAACAGGCTGCATACCCTGCTGGCTCACGCGCCGCTCGGCATCAGCAGCCAACCCGCGACTCCGGCCCCGATGATCGCGACTGCGATGTTGAGCTTGTTCTTCCAGGCATACAGGAAGGCCAAGGCCGCGACAAAGATCGATACGGCCACCGCCAACGACGGCACACGCGCGGCGGTGACGAACGCCAGGTCAACCGTGGTCGCGGCGATTAGGCCGACCACCCCGGCGGCGACGCCGTCGAGGAAGGCGTGCATCTCCTTGACCTCTAGCACTGCCTCGAGCCGGTCGTAGAAGATCAGCGAGAAGGCAAACGCGGGAAGAAAGACGCCGGCGGTCATGACCAGCGCACCGAGCGGCCCGCCGGCAACATAGCCAACGAAAGTGGCGAAGATGATGAGCGGCGCGGGCAGCACCCCAGACAAGGCCAGGCCGTCGAGGAACTGGCCGTCGGTGATCCAGCCGCGGCCGACCGCGTCATTGCGGATGAACGGGATCGCCGTGTAGGCACCGCCGAAGGTGAGCAGGCCCGCCTTCAACCCGGCGACGAAGATGAGCAGCAGCGAAGCCTCGCCCTGGACGACCGCCTCCACCAGCGGCTGTGCGCGCGGCGCCCAGAGCGCCATCGCGGCGGCCAGCGCCACCGCGCCGGCAGCGACCAGGAGGGCGAGCCTGCCACGCTTGAGCATCCACAAGGCATAGACGCCGCCGGCGGCTGGCAGGGTGATCCAGAAGGCCACGCCGGCGGCGGAGGCGAGTGCGGCCACGATGGCGATGGCCCACAGCCAACGGTCCACCAGGATGTGCTCGCCGATCCGGTGCACCGCCCGTACGATCAGGGCGATCACTGCTGCCTGTACACCAAGGAACGCGGCGCCCAGTGCCGTGCCAGCGATGTCCATCCGGAAGTAAAGCCATGACAGCGCCAGCATCAACAGGAATCCCGGGAGCATGAATGCGAGACCGGCCAGCACCCCGCCCAGCCGCCCCTTCGCACGCATGCCCAGATGCACGCACAGCTCGTGCGCCTCGGGTCCGGGCAGCACCTGCATCACGGCCAGCAAGCGGTTGAAGCGTTCGCTGGAAATCCATCGTTCCTCGTTCACCAGTTCCCGGCGCAGCATGGCGACCTGCGCCACCGGGCCTCCCCAGGCAAGGAAGCCGAATTTGAGAAACCGCATGAAAAGCTGAAAGTACGTCAGCGTCGGAGGCACGGCCTCGGGGCCGGCAGCGCCGGTGGTCGTCTGCGCACTCATGCTGCCCCCGGTTCAGAGTTGAGGTTGGGACGGATGATCGAAGCGGCGCGCAAGCCGGTCAGGAAAAGTGTCATGGCGTTATCCGGTCATGGTTACAGAACAGGTGGTTGGTTGAATCAAAGTCGCTATCGGCAGTTGGGTGGGTTCCAGGTGTGGCTCGGGGTAACTTGGCGCGAAGCTCACCAATGTGCGGGGGGCTGGGCGGATCATCTGGGTCATCCTGGGCGACCGCCAGCTTGTTGAAAGTACGCGTACAGGGAGTCGAGCATTTTGCTCATCTCCGCCAGCAGCGCGTCGTCCTCGTCCAGGCGTTGATGCGCGCCTGCCAGCACGGCCTCGAAGCCTGCAGCCTCGGCGACCGGTTCGCCGCCCACGTCGAGCTGGTGTACAAGCGCGGCGACGCGCATGAGCGCAGCATCCTGCTCCAGGTCGAAGCTAGCCATTAGCGTCTCGAAGGTCACCCGCTCGCCCACGTGCGTAAACGCCGCGCCGTCGAAATCGAAACCGAGTGCGCCTTTCGGGCAATCTGACGGCTGGGACAGCCACTGAAAACGCGCATCGCGGTCGATGAAGCGCTGAATCAACCATGCGCTGGCAACGCGGTCCACCCAGGGCCGACGTCGCGTGGCCCAGCGCGAGATCTCGCGCTCCGATTTGTTCTTCCGGGCATGCAAACGCCGGATCCTGCCAATCATGTCCATGGTGATCACTCCTCGTCCTCTGCTGCACAAAAAAACAGCAGAGTAGGTTGAACACCTGGCTCAATTTTGGGTCGGCACAACCCTCATAAGTGGCTCAGTTTTCGGTCGGCGCCAACATGTCATCTCTTTCGCCACATTGACAGAAGGACAGGTTCAAAGCTCGGACACGTCGTTTCACGCGTGGATACAGTGCGATGAATATGTGATCGATTTCATGGCGCCGATGTTCCCGGAAGCCTGTACGTCCGCCGGCCACCCGTTCATCGCACCGCGGCGCATGTTTCAGAAGAAGTGGGCCGACATGGCTCCCAGCCATGAGCATCTGGATCAAGAAGGTGATTTTCCACCTAGTGCCAAATCCCGAACTGACCGTCAACCTCCGGCAATCGTTTCTGAAGAAGCCTGCCGGGGCAGATCTCGTCAACGTCTGCCTGCACTGGTACCGGAAACCACCGAAATCGATTCTTCCCGAGTTGCGGATGCAAAACGACTTGGGGGAAGTGACTCGGATCACATTGAACAACAGCGCGGTTTCAGGCGCTTGGTGAATTCACTCCGTGGCTCACATCAATCCCTTTAGTTCGCAGCACATGGAGGCAGCTTGCCGGGTGCTTGCAGACACCGAACGAGGTCTGACGGGCGCGCAGATCGAGCGACTGCTGCAGGAAATCAAAATCGCCGATGTGTCGCCTGGCATCACCAAGTGGAAGCGCCTTTTCAACGCGCTGGCGGAAGCGCAGAACCAGCACCAAATCGGTAATCACTTGATCTTGCTGATCAACCTTGCCATGAACCCGGTCAACTACGCGCGCGACCCAGGCGCTTTCCGGTGGCGGCGCGATGAGCTGAATGTGGTGGTTGCTTTTTCGGGTTTCTTCGTGCGCGAAGATGGCCGTGTAGGCTTTGCCGACAAGGCCACGACATTGGACGCCGCGCGCTCGCGCGCCTGCCGGCTGAAGTCGGCACTTGAAAGCCGCAAAGTCCATGCTGAAGTACTCAACTACTGTCGCGCCGAACTGCTGGATGAAAACTATTTCCATGCCGTCTTCGAGTCGACCAAAGGTGTCGCCGAGCGCATCCGTTCCATGTCTGGCCTGACCATGGATGGCGCCGAGTTAGTGAGCCGGACGTTTTCGACGCAAAACCCGATCCTGGTTTTCGGTTCGCTCGCCACCGAATCTGAGAAGAGCGAGCAAAAAGGCTTCGCCCATCTGCTGGTGGGCCTCTTCGGCGCCGTGCGCAACCCACTCGCCCATGCCCCCAAGACAAACTGGCCGATGTCCGAACAAGATGCCCTGGACATCCTGACACTGGTATCACTCATTCACCGCAAGCTGGATCGCACGCTGAAAGCGAATACCGCGGCGTTGTAGCGGCTCCCCGTGTCTCCAGAGGATGGGGGTACTACCCTTTCGCGGGTGATCGGTCGGCGCCAAGACAGCCATCACGTAAGCCGTAAGCGCAACCGCTCGACAAGTTCTTCCAACTCGACGAGCCCTGCAGTGCGGCATTCCGGACTCTGTGCGATGGCGAGCATGTCGGTGAGCACACAGGCCACGCGCCATGTCTGGTTGAACCTCTCGCTCGTTTTCTCCTCGCTGCAGTACCCGGCGTGAACCGCGGCCCCGATCGATGGGCCGAGGCCATCGGCGCAGATCGAGCGCCGGGTGGCTGAAATACGCATCGCCGAAGTCGATGAGGCCAGTCAACTGCCTAGTCTGCGGATCGACGAAGACGTGTTCGGGGCCGGGGTTGCTGTGCAAGGCCACCCAGGCGTCTGCGTCCGGCAAGGCGCGCATCGCGAGGCGCGCCAACTGCAACGGGTCGAGCGCGAACGGCCAGGGCTGGGCCGCCCGCGCCACGGCTGTGACGGCGTCGTCGAAGAGGCCGCCGAACCGTGTGCGAACGTCGGCCGCCGTGTGGTCGCCGGGGATCAGGCGCGCCTCGAACAGGGGTTGCTGAGGGATTGCGTGAATGCGACGCAGCATGCGCCCCAGGTCAACCAGCGTACGCCGGCGGAGGTCACCGTCGAACCTTGCCGAGTGCATCGGCACGCCGGGCATGCGCGTCATCAAGGTGTACTCGATCCCGGGTTCGGCGACGCCCCCACCAAGGACTCGTGGAACGCGTACGCCCTCCAGGCCTGCCAGCTGCTCCAACAGGAAACGCTCCTTGTCCAGGCTCGTTCGCGCGCGCAGCTGTTGTGGTCTCTGAACCTTCAGGATCAGGCCGTCGTCGATCGCATAGGTGCGCGCCTCGCCGCCGCTCTCGTCGACGGCCCTGACGGCCTTCGCGCCCGCCGCATGCAGGCGCACGATCGCGAGCACCGCGTCGGGATCGAGCACCGGGTCGGCCGCGTCGGGTTGTATGTAGAAGTCCTTGCCCATGTCTGTCCTCCAACGTCAACGTTGATGCCAATCCCAGCCTGCCGTCTCCATGGCCAGCAGCGCAGCGAAGCGACCCCGGCACCGAATCAGCTCGTCCGGCGCGCCTTGTTCGAGGATGCGGCCGTCCTCGATCACGATGACGCGATCGGCCTCCTGCGCCGTTGACAGCCGATGCGCCACGATCAGAACGGCACGGGACGAGTCGTGCGCGTCGCGGCGCAGCGCGGCGCGGAACGCAGCGTCGCTGGCGTGGTCGATCGCGGCAGTCGCTTCGTCGAGCAGCAACACGCCAGGCTGGCGCACCAGCGCGCGCGTGAGCGCGAGCAATTGCCGTTGGCCCGCAGACAACGCGGCGCCGGCCTCGCCCGCGTCCAGGGGCGTGTCGTAGCCCTGCGGCAGTGCCTGGATGAACGCATGCGCGCCCGTTGCCTTGGCTGCCGCTTCGCAAGCAGTCCGGGTCACGAGGACGTCGCCCATCGTGAGGTTGTCGAGCACGCTGCCACTGAAGAGTTGCAGCGTCTGCGGCACGACGCCCAGGCACTGACGGCGTTCCTCGTCCGTCATGGCGCGTGGATCCGCGCCCGCCACGCGAATTTCGCCGGACCAGGGCGCATACAGGCCACCGGCGAGGTGCATCAGGCTGCTCTTGCCGGCACCGGTGCGCCCGACCAGCGCGACGTGCTCGCCTGCGCGAACGCTCAAGGAGAAGCCGTTCAGCACGAGGCGATCGGCGACGTAGCCGAAGATCACATCCTTCAACTGGATCAACGGCTCCGGTTCGCTCCTTGCCTGTTGCACGGAATGGGCGACCGGTGTTTCCTCGACCGGCAGCGCCAAGACCTGGAACACGCGCTCCGCCCCGGACAGCGCGCTCTGCACGGTCTGCCATTCCTCGCCCAGCGTCGTTATCGGCGCGAAGAAGCGGCGAAACAGCAGCACGAAGGCCGTGAGCGTGCCGATAGAAACACCCCAGCCCGCCAGCGCGCCCTCGGCGCCTGCCCACAGCAGGCCGCAGACGATCAGCGACGCCAGGATGGCCATCAGCGGCGTGTAGATCGTTGAATAGCGTGTGGCCGCGAGATAGGCGTGTTGCGTGGCCTGCAGAGCGCCACGAAAGCGGTGCTCGAAGAACCCCGTTCGTCCGAAAGCACGAATGACCTCCGCGCCACCGAGGGTCTCCACGAGTGCCGTGTTGACGCTTCCCACGGCCTCCCGGCTGGCCCGTTCAGCGGCCAATACCCGCAGCTGGAACCAGCGCGTGAACCACAGCAGGGGCGGCACGGCCAGTCCGCAGAGCAGCGTCAGCGAGGGACTGAGCACGAGCATCGTCACCGTGATCGTGACCAGTCGCACGAGGTCGGCGACAAGGCTCGCGATGCCCGACGAGAACAGGCGGTCGATGGTGTCGATGTCTGCGGTGCAGCGACTGACGGTGTCACCCAACGGGGTCGTGTCGAAGTAGCGCGCAGGCAGCCGTTGCAGATGGCCAAACAGGCGCGCGCGCAGGTCGCGCAACGCCCGTTGGGCTGCGATCGCGGTGCCGTACGCAGACGCGAAGCCCAACGCCTGCTGCCCGGCCACGACCAGCAGGTAGAGCACGCCCAGCAGCATCAGGCCGTCGCCACGGCCCACGGCCAAGTGGGCGTCCACGGCCTGCCGCACGAGGAGCGGCGGCAGCACCTCCAGCGCCGCACCGGCAAGCACGCAGGCTGCGATGGCCACGAGCAGGCGTCTCTGCGGCGCCAGTAGCGAGCCCACCTGGGCGGTCGTGAGTCCTCGGCGTGTTGTCGGTGCCGGCTGTGACTGTGTTGCGGTCATGCGTCCTCCGGCTGTGCCATCGCGACCTGCGCCGCGTAGATCCGTGCATACAGGCCGCCCGCCAGCATCAGCTGTTCATGAGAGCCTCGTTCGACTATGCGTCCTCCATCCAACACGACGACGAGATCCGCCTGCGGGAAGGCCGCCAGCCGGTGCGAGCACAGGACGATGGTGGCCTGTCGCGCGGCCGGCGCCCCGCGGCCGAACTCCGCGCGCAGGCTGGCAATGATCTGAGCCTCCGTCGCGACGTCGACCGCCGAGAACGGATCGTCCAGCACCAGCAGCCGAGGTCCCGCCGCCGCCGCGCGTGCCAGTGCGACGCGCTGCCGCTGACCGCCGGAAATGCGAATGCCGCGCTCGCCGATCTCGGCATCGACGCCGTGCTCGAAGCCCGAAACGTCCTTCGCAAGCGCGGCGATTTCCAGGGCGCTCATCGTGGCGAGGTCGGCCTGCTCACGTCCCATGGTGATGTTCTCGCGCACCGTACCCGAGAACAGGAAGGGCTCCTGCGGCAGGTAACCGATGTCACCGCGATGTCGTGCGGGCGTGTCGCCGTCCAGGGAAACGGTACCGCCGGCGAGCGGGTACAGGCCCAGCAGAGCCTTCGCCAGCGCACTCTTGCCCGAGCCGACCGGCCCGGTCACTGCTACGAACGCGCCTGCCGAAATCTCGAGCGAGACCTGGTTCAGCGCCGTGACGGCGGCGTCGGCGTTGCCGTGAGAGAAGCTCACGTTGTGCAGGGATACGGCGAGCCCGCGTTCAACTCGTGACGCCGGCTCGGTGAGAGTCGAGCGCGGAGTCGTTCCGGCCAGGTAGCCGGCGCGAAACGAAGCGAACCGATGCTCGCCGCGAGCAGGCAGGGCCGCAGCGAGCAAGGGGGCGAGCCGCGCGTAGGCTGCGCCGCCTGCTTGCACCGAGTTCACGAGCTGCGGCACCCGAAATCCGCGCCCGGTGAAGCGCAGAAAAAGGTCCAGATAGGTCACGAACGCCCCCAGCGTCCACGCGCCTGCGATGACCTTTTCGCCGCCTTGCCACAGCACCAGAACGATGCCGGCCGCCATCAGCGTGGTGTAGACCGCGGGCAGGCCGGCGCGGGGCCGCGCCGCCGCGAGATTGGTGTGCGCCTGTGCATCTGCGAGCCACTCGATCCGCGCCTGTGCGGCCTGCTTCATCCCCAGTAGTCTCGCGACGCGGATGCCGGACAGTTGCTCCTGCAGTCCCGCAGTCAACGCGCCGTTGGCTTGTCGAGCCGCCGTCGTGCGTTGGTGGATAAAGCGTCCGGCGGCCCAGGCCAGCACCATCGCGAAGGGCACGGGAATCAGCGCCCGCAGGGTCAATGACCAGTCCAGCACCAGCATGGCGACGAAGAACGACACCAAGAACAGGAGCGTGTCCCAGGTCTCGACGATCACCTCGCGGATACCGACGCCCAGCACTTCGACGTCACCGATGACGCGCGCCATGGTGTCGCCAACAGGCGTGGCAGTCAGCTTTGCCATCGGCCAGGCGAGCACCCCGCGCAGGGCATCCGCGCGCAGATTGGCGCGGATGCGCGCGTTGGCCGTCATCAACCACCAGCGCTTGCCCAGTCGCGGCAGTTCTGTGGCCAGGGTTGCGGCGGCGAACAGCGCGACGGCCTGCAGTAGCGTCGCGCGCGTCGCCTGGCCCTGCGCGAAGTGCGTCGCGGCGTCGATCGCGCGCCCGAGGCACACGGCGGGCAGGACCACGGCCGTGTTCATGACGACGCCTGCCAGGGAGCCGAGGACAAGCTGCCCGGCGGTCTGCCGATAGTAGGGACGCAGTTTCCAGAGGTAGTGCGCCATGTCAGTCGCCTGCGTGCATGCAATCCTTAGCCATTCGCGCCCCCGTTCACGGCTCTCGTTTGGGCATGGGCCGCACCAGCCCCCAATACACCACGAACTGCGCATCGTCCTTGTACTGCAGCTCCTGTCCGTCGCGCAGGACGCTGTAGCAGATCGGTTCGTCCTTGCTGATTTCCGGCAGCAGCAGGCATAGCTGATTGCCTTTGACGGACCAGCGCGCAGACCGCTGGCGGCCGTTCTCCGATCGCTCGACGCGCCCGTCCGCGAAATACTTGTGCCCCCAATGGTGTTCATCGGTCACATACTTGCCGCTGATGGTCGCACGAATCTGCGGGCCGGTCAGCGGCACCTCCCTGGCGGTTGCGGCAAGTGCGGGAAACATGGCCCCGGCGATGATGAAGCGCATGAGGTGCCGGGTAGAGCTTGTTGAGAGGCGTTGCGTAACCGAGCTGAAGGTCTTCTTTGTCACTTCGCCGCCTTCTGCGCATCCAGCGCCTTCTTCACTGACTGAGCCAGATCCACGGCCTTGCCCTTTCCCCAGTAGTGCAGAAAGACGTAGCGCGGTTCCTCGTAGGTCATGTGCTGGTGGATTGCCACGATGTTGATGCTCTGGCCACGCATGGTTTTCAGGACCGTCTGCAGTTCGTTTTCATGCATGGCGAAGTCGCCATCGACTACCGCATGCTCATCGTCGCCAGCAAAGGCCGCCCAGGTATTGATGCCCATTTCATTGCCGACGGTGGTTCCATGCATCTTGGCTGTGCGGCCAAGGGTTACTTTCACCATGCCATCCTTGACCTGCGCCTTGCTGCCCAGAATCTCCTCGATGGGCGCAGCAGTGACATGGCTTGGCGATGCGATGTCGCCCGCGAAGCTGCTGGCCGGCGTGCCTTGGGCGGCGCGCACCTGCGCGATGCGGTCGTACACCGCCTTCACGCCTGTGGCGAGCTTGCGTGCATCCCCCATGCCGCCGATGTGCATGAAGAAGACCTTGGGTTGGTCGAAGAAGAAGTGGTTGTGCAGCGCAGTCACTTCCAGGCCGTTGTCCAGCGCGACGCTCATCGCCGGGTTGACTTCATCCTCGAACAGCACCGTATCGCCCATCATCATGGTGGACGAGCCCATTGGCGTGAACGCGGCCCAGGAGGTGAGCCCCATGAACGGTGGCATGGTCCAGCGATCGACATTGATCTTCACGTCGTCGCGTGGCTTGCTGACCTTGAAGACGTTTTCCGCCTGGTTGTAGCTGCCCTTGAGGCCGGTGGCCGTTTCGATGGCAGCGGTGTCGATGGCCTGGGCCATGGCCGGGGCGCCTGTAGTGAGCAGGCCCGCGACCAGGGCCAGTGTGGAGAGGGTTAGACGCAGCATGGAGTTTCCTTGGTAGTTGGCGGGATGCAGCTCCGGGGGCTGGCCGGAGCGGGTAATCGAGGCAGGTGCCGGTCAATCGAACGGGTATTTCGACGACAGAGGTTCCGGAGTGACCTCGTAGAGGTCTTGGCCGTGGGCGCGCAGCAGATAGGCCTTGCCTTTGCGCAGTACCGTCCAGCATTCGGGCTCTACACCCGTGCTGATGCTTACGCACAATTCCTTGCCCACGATCTTCCAATGCCCCTGGTGCGGCCGCCCCAGTTCAATGGACTTCGTGCGTCCATCGGGAAGGAGGTAAGCGGACCAGTGCGCGCCTTCGGATATGACATTGCCGACGAAGACTGTCTTGATCTGCGCGCCGGTGAGTTCGCTGGGGCCGGGCGCTGCCGATGCCGCCACCAGGCTCAGGGACTGAATGAGTGTGGCGAAGGCAAGACGGGGGATTGCGGACATTTGGTGCATTTTCAGTTGGGCGGATCAGGCTGGCATGACCGGCGGCCAGTTGTGTGTCTCGGCCTGGCATGCGCGGCACCACGCATAGAGGGCGTCGTACATCACCATGCCGTGCTGGAGCATTTCGTGGTCGTCGCTAAAGTTGTGCGACAGCCCGAGCGAGAGCGCATAGAGCCCTGCTGATTGCGGCGTCAGGTCGAGCCGGGAGGTGTCGGCGCCGCGCACGATCTCGGCCAACTGGCGCAGCGCTGGGTCGTCCAGGTGGTACTTCGACAGGAAGGAATCGAAACTGCACAGCTCGCCCACATGGCTTAGTTCGACATTCGGGATGTCGTAGGGGATGGCGCCGGTAGCGTTGGCGGTTTTCAGCACCTCGCTGGCCGGCACATAGAGAAATTCCGCCTGCTGGTCGATGAAGCGCGCAACCAGCCAGGGACAGGCGATGCGGTCGATCTTGGGGCGTTCGCGTGTAATCCACTTCATGGTGCTACTCCTTTGCTTCAAATGTCACGCCAGCAGCGCGACAGGCTTCGATGCCTCCGGCCACGAAGCGTGCGTCGAGGCCATGCGCTCGTAGCGCGAGCGCCACCGACTGGCTGACTTCATGGCCGTGCACGCAATACACAAGGACGGGTTTAGAGGTATCGATTTCACGGCTCCAATTTGCCAACTGCACGGGATCGCGCCGAATGGCCCCGGCGATGCGATCAGGCGCTTGTGCGTAGCCTGCCGTGCGTCGCACGTCGATCAGTTGGAGGTCACCGCCGACTTCCTCTGGTGCGGCCGACCAGGGCAGTGCATCAGCCTCGACGGCGGCAGCGTAGCGCTGCATCACGGCATTCCAGCGGATGTTTTGCATGAAGGCGTCAACATACGCGGCCGCCTTGGCACCGAAATCCATGTGGTAGGCGTGCTCGTACATGTCCAGTGCCAGCAGCGGTGTGGCGCCGGCCAGCAGGTTCGTATGGTCTGCCGCCCAATGGTTGATCAGCCGCGCCTCGCGTGTGGACCATGACAGCAGCGCCCACCCCGAGCCGCCGCCCATGGCCTTGGCCAGTGCGGAGAATTCCGTGCGCCAGCGGTCAACGCTGCCAAAGTCGCGGGCCAAGGCAACTGCCAGGCCGGAGTCCGGCAATGCACCGTCGCCTCCCAGCGTGTCGAAGTACAGCTCGTGGAGCCAAGCGGAATTGGCGGCGATCAGCTCTTCGCGCTTCAGGCCATTGATCATGAAGACCGGAGCGGTCGGCCAATCCAGGTGCGCCAGTTGCTGGCGAATAGCATCCAGGCGCTTGACTGCGCCGGTGTAGTTATTCGCGTGATGGCTGAGGATGAGTTTCTCGGACAGCCCGTTGAGGGCAGCGAGGTTGATGGTAAGGGGGCGTAGTTGTAAATCCATTGGAGTGTTCCTAGAAATGTGGCAAGTCATGGGTTAAGGCGTGGACTCCTCTCGCTTCTATTCAGCTGCGGGTCACCAGCGGGTAGACGACCAGCCCAATCAGTGCCGCGGCAGCGACAACGATCGGCTCCGGCAACTTCTTGAATTTCCAAAGCAAGGCAGCAGTCCCCAGGGCGAGTAGCGCCGTGGGAACGTCCTTGATCGAGCGCACCCCGATAACTACCACGGCTCCGGCCAACGATCCGATGGCGGCTGCCGTCACGCCATCGACGAATGCCACGATTCCCGGTTTCTTTCCATATTTCTTGAAGTACGGGGCTGGCAGGACTGTGAAGAGATAGCACGGCAGGAAGGTTGCCAGCGCCGCAGCAACCGCGCCCCAGAAGTCCGCGACCAGAAAGCCGATGAACCCGGTAGTGATGACGACAGGACCGGGAGTGATCATGGCGACTGCGACAGCGTCAAGGAACTGGTGATCGGTCAACCATCCGTACTCCTTGACCACTCCGCTGTACAGAAACGGGACGATAGCTAGGCCGCTACCAAAAACAAAGCTGCCCGCGTAGAAGAAATACTTGGTGATCTGCCACAGCCTGGTCCAGTCGACGTTGGACAAGCCAAGCAAGGCCAGCAAAGGAATAGCACTGCTGTGCAGCGTGCTGGACGGCTTAATAAATTTCGGCGGCGCGCGCAACAACCACACGAGAATGCCTGCGCCCAGGAACAACCACAGTTCCTCGGATTGGGTGATGATTGTCACTGCCGCCGCTACTGCAAAGATGGCACATTGCAGTTTGTCTTTGCCGATGTTCTTGGTAGAGAGCTTCCAGGTGCTGACAGCAATGATCCCAATGACAGCGGAACTCACGCCATAAAACACGGCCTGCATCCAACCCAGGCCGCCGAAATGCGTATAGGCCCAACCCAGTCCGATCACCATCAGAAACGAGGGCAGCACAAAAGCGAGGCCCACCAGGGTGGCCCCTAGGAAGCTGTAGTGAACAAAGCCCAGGTAGATGGCCAACTGCGCGGCTAACGGTCCTGGCGCGAGCTGCGCCAAGGCCAGCCCTTCCTTGTAGTCTGCCTCGGTGAACCATTGGCGCCGTTCCACCAAGTCGCGATCCATGTAGCCGGCCAGGGCTACGGGTCCGCCGAAGCCCAGTGCTCCGAGCCGTAAGAAATAAGCAATCAATTGCCACAGCGTATAGCTGCGAGGCGCCGCACTGCTGATGGCTGCGGCTGGAATGGTTTCATTCATGACGATTCTTTCTACAAAAAAGTGATCTGAGGTGAGCCGTCAAGTTTTGCGGCTGCTGGAGAAGTGGGCGTGGAGCGAATCCAGTACCCCGCCGATGTCGGCCAGTAGTGCGTCGTCGTCTGGCCAGCGTCGGCGTGCGCCGGCCAGAACGGCCTCGAAGCCGCTGGCCTCCGGCGTGGCCGTCCCGCCCACATCGAGCGCATGCACCATCGCGCTCAGGCGCGAGAGGCCGCGATCGTTCTCCAGGCCGAAGCTCGCCAGCAGTACCTCGAACGTCACCCGCTCGCCCACGTGCGAGAAGGTCGCACCGTCGAAGTCGAACCCCAGTGCATCGGCTGGGCTGTCGGCCGGGGCGTCCAGCCACAGAAAGCGCGCATGCGGGTCGATAAAGCGCTGGATCAGCCAGGCGCTCGCCACGCGGTCCACCCAGAGATGGCGGCGCGTGGCCCAGACTCGTCCCTGGTACTGCATGCGATCACGCCGAGCAATGTTGCCCGCTGTTGGCTGCGGCTCACCGGGTGACTGCATGGCTTCGAGGGCGTTGGCGAAATCGCGCCACTGGGCGTCGGCGCGGATCGACGTCTCACCGGGAAAGAAGTCGATTTTGCGGATGACCTCATAGGCACGCGCATGCTTGCGCTGTGTACGCTGGAGTTCGGCTGCGCTCAGGGCGGAGAGCGTCTGGCGTGCTTGCGCCAGTTCCTCTAGCCAGGGGGTGTAATCGGCCGCCCGGTCGAACAACGCCTGAAAGGTGGCCTGTTCGGTCATGTTCCGGGCTTGCACCTGCAGCAGCCAGGCTTGCCCGCCTTCCTGCAGCGCCTCGTCGGCCAATACCTGCAGTTGCGCAGCCTGTTCGGCTTGGGCGGGCAGTAGATAGGCGCCGTCGCGCAAGGCGGCACAGCCGAGCGTCTTGACCGCGCGCCAAATCCGCATGCGTGCCGTGGCGCTCGCGGAGGGGAGGCTGACGATGAGGGTCAGCCAAGAGTCGGAGGTGAGAGTCATGGCAACAGCTTAAATCCATGTCACGGTCGTTGCAATGATGTAGCGATCTCTACAAAATAACTGCTACTGGGTTCAGAAGATTTGCACCCCGCGCTGGGGCGTGTCGGCGCGCGGCGCCGTCAGGCTCTCGGGCGTTGCCCCGTGCTTCGTGCCGAATCACGGCCATGCGGCGTCGATCCTTCACGCAACTGCGGCCCTGATCGCAGATCCGGGCCTGCGCGCTGCGCTTGCTAATACCGGGTGTGCCTGGGTGGCGGGGTGTGGCGGCTTGCTGCTTCTCCATCGTGCCACGGCGTTCTCGCCGTGCAAGGGCGGCGCGTGCTCGCACGCTTGCGGCCTGCGGCCGTCGTTGACCCTTGACTGCTTGCGCTGCGCCGTGCCCCGAAAGGGTCGGGCAATTCCGCCCGGCAACCTTTCAGGAGTTCACCATGAACAACGCACTCATCACTGACGAGCAGCGCATCGTGCTGCTGGCCAACGGCCGCGAATCTTTGGAGAACCCGGACTTCGATCCGGCGCCCGTGGTCAAGCTGTTCACGCCGGACGCCGGCGCGACCTGGCTGCCGACCGAGATTGATCCCTATGACCATGACCACGCCTTCGGTCTTTGCGACCTGGCCCTGAGGATGCCGGAAATCGGTTGGGTCAGCCTGGACGAGTTGACGACGGTGCGCGGCGGGCTGGGCCTGCCGATCGAGCGTGATCTGTCGTTCCGGGCCGAGAAGCGGTTGAGCGCCTACGCGCGCGATGCGCGGCTGGCCGGGCGGATCGCTGTCTGAGCGCCGCAAGGCGCTCCTTGCGCTTTCTCAACCATCGAAGGAGATCAATGCCATGAGCAGCCATCACGACTACATCATCGAAATCACGGCGCAGCACGAGGCGCTCAAGCCGTTCGCGCCGGAGAACGGCCAGCCCTTGCGCTTCAAGATCGGCGACGCGGTGATCTACACCAACGAGTTTGGCGCACAGTTCCGGAGCCGCGTCACCGGGTTCTACCGGCCCGCCGGTCTTTCGGGGCTGTACGCGCGCGGTGCGCGTTATCTGGTGAACTCGTCATCGTCGTGGATGCCGGTGTCGGAATCCAGCCTGCGCCCTGACGACTCGGCGTGATGCCTTCGCGCCCCTAACGGGGCGCTGCGCGCTTTGCTTGCCTCCAGGGGAAAGCCCTGCGGGCTATCCCCGCCGCGCGCGGCCTGGCGCCCCTCAAAGGCCGCCGAACCGGCTGCGCCGGATCGGCCAGACCACAGCAGCCGCTGGCCCAATCGAGCCTGCTTCCCGATGCCTGGAGCATGAGCTTGTGCATCGAGCCTTGAAGTCCGGGCGTCCCCGGCCAGGAAACATGGCCGGTCGCGCTGTCGTGCTGCGCATCGAACCCCCTGCGGGGTTTCGCCCCTGTCGGGCTTCCATCATTCCCTCGCGCTGCTCGGCTGACGCCTCCGGCCCGGCTTCCAGCTTCGGACCTGCGCGCTTCGCTTGCCGTGCGGTCGGCGCATGGGGAAGGCCGTTGCCTTGTCCAGCCGTCTCCCCTGACTTCATCACCTTGTCCGCGACTGTAGCCCGCTCCCGTGCGCCGTCAAGGCGCGCAGGGCCGTGTCCTCGCTGCGCTGCGGGCCGCACCAACCCTGCGCTTGCCTCCTTGACGGCTCCCGTCCGCGCGCTCCTGACCGTCGCGGGCGATGAACTCAGGAAAGACGGTGGCAACAGGGCCAACCGGGTTCCTCGTGCCGACCGCACCGAACAGCCGAAAGGCTGGGCTCCGAATCTAGGAATCC
>Ga0208826_1000315_pt1 | contig 52928 bp, 77 predicted proteins | sample AD_UKC115_MetaG_FD_184451 | JGI IMG/M metagenome (GOLD analysis project Ga0208826, IMG submission 184451) | Active sludge microbial communities of municipal wastewater-treating anaerobic digesters from Hong Kong - AD_UKC115_MetaG (SPAdes)... | ecosystem: Engineered > Bioreactor > Anaerobic >... | reverse complement strand
CCACCCTACCGCAACGGAGACTGCACCATGACCACCAAGCTGAAGCGATATTCGATCTGGAACGCGCGCACGGGCCGTGTGATCGGCAACGCGCTTGTCCACACTGCACGAAACGAAGAAGCCGCGTTCAACAAAGTCGCGCGAGACCTAGGCTTTCGCAACGGTCGGCACTTCGCCAATCGTGCGCTCGGGATGAGCCTCGACGATGCGATGGCCATGTTCACCTTCGAAATCACGGAGCACTGACATGAGCAGCATCATCCAGCTTCTCGCCCGTCCCGACAGGTCCACGTGGCTTGTCTCGGGCTACGCCTTCGAGGACGAGCCCCTGATCAAGCTCCTCGCTTACCGCGTCTACGCGCCCATCGACGACGCGCCCGCGCGCGTCTCCTCCGGACGGGCCTACGCAGGACCCCGCGAGGCCAGCTATCGCACGTCCACGGGTTTCGAGCGCCGCCTGGTGTGGGACCCGACGAAGCCGGCCGACAAGATCGCGACCCTCCCCCTCCCCGCGCACTTCCCCGGCGTCCGGCGGAAGATCGAATACCGCGGCTGCGTCTTCTCCGCCGTGGGGAAGAACGGCGACCGCAAGATGCTTCTCAGCGTGACGGACGAATACGTGGCCGGCGTCATCGCCACCGCGTTTCCGACCATCGCCCTGCACGACCCGAAGTGACTCCGCAACGAAACCCCAGCAGCAGAAAGAACCACCCACCATGACGACCATCGACACCTACAACTTCTCCCAGTTCCGCGCGTGCCTGGAGGCTGCGCTCGTCTGCACGTCGAAGGACCTCGCGCGCCCGAGCCTCACGCGCATCGAGGTCAACGAGGCGCACATGCACGCGACCGACGGATACCGTCTCCTCCGGGTCGGCCGGCTGGAAGTCGCGCCCGGGACCACGACTGCGGAGAGCCACATGCGCCGACGTGTCCACATTCCGCGCGCGGACGCCGAGTGGTTCCTGAAGGCGTACCCCGCGAAGGCGGCGGGTGGCTTCCCCGGCGTCCTGACGATCACGGACGACGCCATTCGCTACGACGCCGAGACGCTCCGCAAGTGGAGGCCCGTCGACGTCGGCGCCTTCCCCCACGTCGACGCCGTGATCCCGGCTGCGAAGACGGAGCCGCCCCCCTGCCCGACGATCGGCTTCACGCTCGCCTACATCGGCGACACGCAGAAGATCGGGAAGGCGATCGGCGCGACCGAGACCGTGCTCCTCGGGTCGCACATCGAAAGCAACCTCTCCCCCACGCTCTGGCACATGAAGGGGGACGACTTGAGCGCCCTCTACGTGCTCATGCCCGTCCGGATCTGAAGCCTGCGCGTCGACTTCGGTCGACGCTCGGCGCGTGCACGCGAAGCCTCGCGTTCACGCGCCGCGCAACCCGCGGAGAAAAGAGAATGCACCATGATGAGTTTCATCGGGAAGATCGGACCGGACACTGCAACCCTGCAGAAGAACGCCGAGAGCGTTGCGATCGCCGCGCTCCGCGCGACGGGCCTTCCGCAGGTCGAACGTCTCGGGGACGTGCTCGCGGCGCACGTTGCCGCGCACGGTCTGGACGTGAAGACGCTCGCGTTCATCTACCGGCTCATCGAGCCGATGGGTGGGCCGCGAGTCGGGCGCGCGGCCTCTGCCCTCCTCCACGCGGGCAACGCACTTTACGTCGCGCAAAACTTCGACATGCACATGACCGACGACTTCGGGCCCGCCGACCTCGGGCACTTCGACGACGGCGTGAGCAACGTCTACCAGGCCGCGCGTCTCGTCGCGCAGATCGAGTCGCTCGCCAAGCATCAGCCTCCCGCCGGCTCGCGCGGGTCGCGGAAGGGGCACGGGTGAACGTCATGGTCACGATCGATCAACTCGCCGTCGAAATCGAACGGCTGACCGGCTGCCGCGTCGCGTATAGCGTCGCCTCGCACCACTACGACCGCCAGTGGTACGTCCTGACCGTGCTCACCGTGCCCGAGGGACCCTACAGCGGCACCTACGACGGCACCGGAGCGGGCCCCACGCACACGAGCGGTCTCACGAGCGCGCTCGCCGACGTGCTCGTGGCCCTGCGCGCAAAGCGCGCGTAGGGCGGGCGAGCGCCCACAACGAAGCGACGTCCCTAGCAGAAGGAGAGAACCACCATGCCCACCTTCGACTGGATGACCGTGCGACGCGGAGACGTGCTCCGCATCAACGGCTCGCGGCCGTGCGTCGTGACTGGGGTCACGCTCCGGAAGAACGGCGGGCTCGACATCGCGCTCGCGAGCACGAACGGCGCTCCGCGCGGCCACGTCTACACGTCGACGGCCCCGCGAGCCCCCGCCGTTTGGGCACGCGCGACCGGCCGCCCCGATCGCGACGAGACCGTGACTACGGTCGAGTTCGCCGGCCCCAACACCCTCGACCCGCCCCCGAAGAAGGACAAGCCATGAGACCGGACCTTGTCTTCGTGATCCCCGCCCCCGACCATCTTGGGTATCTTCGCCCTACGCGCGTCGAGCCCATCGCGCTCACGCCGCGCGCGCCGCGTACCGTGCTCGTGATCACGTGGCAGAACCACAACCTGACGATCGACTCCTACACCACCACCACGAAAGGACACGCACGATGAATCCCCTCGTCTCGCTCGCCTGGCTCATCTTCGACGACCCGGGCCCGATCCTCCGCCTGCGTGCGCGCCACGTCGACGTCGCGCTCGCCCGTACCGACGAGCCCCGCCGCATCTACGATGCGATCGTCGACGGCCCGGCCCGCATCGTCGTCTCCTTCGCTGACGCGACGTACTTCGCCACCTGGGCGAACGCCGAGACGGGCGAAGACTGCGCGCGCGTCGAAGCGCTCGACGTGCACACGACCTCCGCGCTCGACCTCGGGCCCGTGTGGGGGCTGCACGCCGAGGCGGCCCGGAAGGTCGACCGCGACGCGCACCGCGACGCGCTCATCACCATGACGTCGATGCCCCACGAGCGCATCGCGACCCACCTGCGCGACGGCACGATCGATACGTGCGTCGTACTCCCCGACGCCGCGCGCCCTGCGGCCTACTTCCTGGCCCGGTACGCCTACGAGCTTCGCGGCATGCTCGTCGGGATCGCACAACCCTGTCGCGCGGAGGCATGAAGCCATGGCACGTCAACGCAGCAAGAGCCCCAACGTGGGACGCACTGTCCAGCAACCGCCCGCCGTGCAGTCCTTCGAGGCCGCGGAGATCGAGGCGAGGCTCGACAACTGGCGTCGGCGACTCTATCTCGCCGACAAGAAGGCGCACGAGAGCTTCGAGGAGTTCCTGGAGGATGACTTCGACGTCGACAACTTCGTTCCGCGCGGTGACCTCGACATGCTCGACGACAAGGGGCGCGAGCGCATCGAAGGGACGCGCGACGAGATCCAGGTGCGGCTCCTTCGGATGGAGGCCGCGTGGAAGAACCTGCAGAGCAGGCTCGACGTCGCGTGCAGTCTGCTCGAAGACCTCGCCCAGGTCGCGCCCGACTCCGTCGAGAAGGCGGAAGCAATCGACTTCCTGGAGTCGCCCGAGTGGAAGCAGGCCCGGCAGTGACCGACCTCGACAACTTCTACCGGGTGCTCCTTCAGGTAGGCTTTCAGCCATCCACGGCGAAGCGGTACACGCTCGCGCTCCGGCACGTAGCGGAGATCGGGGGAGAGAACGCCCCGATCACCGACACGACGAAGGCGGCCGCGCGCCGGTGGGACGCGTGGAAGGGCAAGCCTCCCGAGGGGCCCGTCACGCAGGCCGTCAACCACCTGCTCCGCCGGCTCGAAGCTCCGGACGTCGGAATCGTCTCCCGCGTCACGCAGAAGCGAGCCGGCCAGACCCGACGCCTCCACGAGGCGAAGAGCATCCCCGACGACGAATGGCAGCGGCTCGTCTACCACACGCTCGTCGACGACACGATCGAATCGATCGTGCTCGGGCTGCTCTACGCGACGGGCCTACGCGTCGGCGACGCGCTCCGCATCGATCGGCTCGCCGTCGAACGGGGCGAGACGACAGGACGGGTCGAGCTGACCGCGAAGGGTGGCGAGCGTCGCATCCTCCCGTGGGCCGGCGCGCCCGACACCTGGGCATCGGTGGCCGCGCTCTTCCGGCGCTACCCGCGCTCGCTCATCACGCTCGCCGACGTGGTCGCCGACGAGACCGACGCGGACGTCTCGTCGTCGGGCGCAGCCTACAAGGCACTCGAACGCGCGCTCCGGCGGTACGCGGCGCAAGCCGGGATCACCGAGCGCATCTACCTCCACCGCATCCGCCGCACGGTCGCCGTCCAGGCTCTTCGCCTCACGGAAGACCCGACGGCCGTGCAGCAACTCCTCGGGCACCGGTCGCTGATGACCACCGCCCGCTACCTCGACGAGGCCCGGCCCGAAGCCCTGGCCGGCCTACAGTCGAAGCTCCGCGACACGTTCCTGAACCCGAAGCCGAAGAGGACCCGATGACCAAGAAGACCACCACCACCACGCAGCTCTCGTTCTACATCGACACCGACGAGCTGGACCCGAACGACGTCGTCCCGAACGTGCCTGACGCCGACGACTGCACGCCCGACTACGTCAGCATGGTGCGCGAGGTCGGCATGCTCCAGCTCACGACCGACCACGCGCTCGACGTGCTCGAATCGTTCGCCACGCACGCCGAAGACAGCATGCTCCCGACGGCGGCCGCGACGTTCCGGTCGCTCGCGCTCGCGCTCCGGGGGCCCTTCGTGAACGACACGCTTCACGAGATCACCGCCGATCTCGGCATGGCGCGTACCGAACCGAGCCACATCACCCGTGTGCGCAACAGGCTGGATGGGGCCAAGATCCACGTCGGGCGCACCTATGCCACGGCTGTGCACCTGGCCGAGGTCTTCAACCTCGACCCGAGCTACACGTCGGGCGAAGACGAAGACGAAGACGAGGACGAGCCGGAAGACGACGAGACGGAAGACTGACCCCATTCCCGCTCGCCCGGTAGGGCGGGCGGGCCCACGACAACGACACCGCAACCATCCAACCAGAAACGAGACCCACCATGCGCAAGTTCATCTTCGGGACGCTGTTCCCGGTCTACATCGGAGCCCTGCTCGGGCTCGTCCTCAGCCTCTTCCTCTCGGGCTGCAACGACGCCGGGCCTCCGACCTTCCGGTCGGCCGTCTACGCGTGCAGCATGTCCGGAGGACTCACGTCGTACGACACGATGGGCGGCTCGACGACGAGCCCCATCCTGAACCACCCGGTCACGCTCGACGTGCCGGCGAACCTCGTGTCGATCGCGGCGCAGCCGTACCCGTTCACCTACGGTCTGAGCCAGCCCATCGACGACGGCACCGTCATGCGCTGGCTCCCGGTCGGACTCATCGGCGGAGGGACCGACGGGACGATCGCCCCGACGAGCGTCGTCCGCTACCAGTACGATCTCGCCCCCGGGCAGCTCCGGCTCGACATCCTGGAGACCTACGCGGACGGCTCGTCTCTCCGAACGACGCTCACGGGCACGTGCACACCAGGAGGCGTGTGATGCGCGGCGTCATCGAACTCGTCCTCGTCGTGCTGCTCAGCGCGGCGTTCGGCGCCCTCGCGTCCGCATGGGCCAACCACCTGCGACCCGATGCGCCTCGGGCGACGCTGGCGCCGCGCCAGCACGCCGAGCGCTGGCGAGTCACCCTCAACACCGCGGGCGTCGCGTGCACGCCGCCGGACAGCCGTGGGACGTCGTCGTGCCTCATCGACGGCTCCAGCGGGATCGCACGGCTCCTCTGCGACGCCCGCGGCTGCACTCCGGTCGGTCCATGACCTTGCCCGGCCTTCGGCCGGGGGCTAGGATGGGTTTTCCAGCGGCGACACGGCTTCTACGGAAGTACCGTCACCAACCTCGGGAGGGGGCACGTCCAAGGCGTGACCCCTTTCGTCTTTCGTGAGGTCCATCGTGGCTCGCCGCCGCATCCGCCCCCTCGTCCCTCCGCCCTTTGACGCGCTGCTTGGCGCCGTCGACGTCACGCCCGCGACCGAAGAAGACCACCTGCTCTTCGACGTGCTCGGGCTCATCGGCCGGGAGATCCGAGCGCAGACCCGCGTCGTCGAGAAGCTCGACGCCGATGTCCAGCAGCTTGCCCCGCTCGCCGACCTCTCCCCGCTGCAGCGGCGCGCCTTCCAGCGCGCCCGCCGCAGGTTCGCCCTCGCGATCGCGAAGCTCGACCAGCACGAGCGCGCGCACGCCCTCATCCGACGCATCGCCAACGACCGCATCCCTCGAAAGGACCCAGCACCATGACCGACGAAGCCGCCGCACGAGACGCGGCCCTCGACCAGCTCGAAGCCACCCGCCGCAACCTCATCCAGATCGCGCGCAACGTCGCAGCCGAGCTGTGCGACCGCCACGGCCAGGTAACCGCCCCCGACGTGAAGCGCGCCATGCTCGACCGCGGGCTCCTCGACGACGACGAGCGCCAGCTCGACCCGCGATGGATGGGCGCCGTGTTCCGCGCCGGCCAGGGGTGGGAGCGCATCGGGTGGACCCCCGAAGGCTCGCACTGCCGACCCGTCGCGATCTGGCGCACGAAGGAGACGCCATGACCACCGAGGAGATCCCACCCGCCATCGCCGAGCGCATCGACCGCGCCAAGAAGCGCAGCGACGAGCTACGCGACGCGCACCGTTCCGCCCTCCGCCGCGTGCACACGATGGTACAGGACGCCCTGCTCGATGACACGTCCCTCGATCCCGCGTTCTACAGCGCGTGCGTCGAAGTGCGCGAGACGCAGATCCGTCTGCAGGGGCAGGTCGCGATGCTCGCGGCGCTCGCCGGCATCGGGCACGACCTCCAGATCGATGCGGACAACCGCGAAGAGGAGAAGCCATGAGGGGGCGCCCCCACTTCTGGAAGTGCACATTCTGCGCGCGTCACCGGAAGGACTGCACGATCCGCGGCGCGCGGTCCCCGATGGGGACGAAGACGACCACCGGAAGGTGGCGTCCGTTCTCCTCGCGCAACATGCGCGAAGGCGCCGCCGTCGAATACCGGTGCAGCGATTGCGGTACCTCGGGCTGGTCGTCGCACGCCGATGCGATCGAGACCTTCGTGACGGAGCACCCCGACAAGGCGGCGGACCCCGCCTTCCTCGGGCGCACGAACGTGAAGTACCACGAGGACACATGCGTACGGCGCTTCCTCGCCGAGCACGCCCCTCGTCCGCCCGTCAGTACGTAACCGAGAGCCCGGGGGAAGCATCCGCTTCCCTCGGGCTTTCGTCGTTCCGTCGTGCCGCGTGGACCGCGTTCGCGACGCAAAGCCCGGTCACGAAGATCGCGACGAAGGCCCGGCGAATGTCCCGGTCGACCTCTTCCGTGGTGCGCGCCGGGCAGGTCAGGAAGTAGATCCAGGCGGCAGCCGAGAACGTGGCGAGGAAGAACCAGGTCGAGGCGAGCGCGAGCATCGGAGGTAGGCCCCTCAAAAGGCCGAAGGCGGAGGCCTTACGGCCGCCGCCCCCGGGGGTGCAACGTAGGAGGAGAGACTGTCGACGATCCACGACAAGGCCACGAAGGCCAGCAAACCCAATCCTACGGGGGCCGCAGGCCCCCGTCAACGGGCGTCGCGCGGGTGCCAGGCCACCGCGACGACCGCGAGCGCCGTTGCCGCGAGCGAGGCGCCCACGAGCGCGTAGGCCGTCGTCGGAGGCGGGCCCAGGACCTCCGGGTCGATCTCCGGGATGATGAGGTTCGCCCGGCCGCCCGCGGGGTTCTCCGAGTCGTTCCCCGCCGACGCCACGACCTCGGTCGCGACCCGGTCCGGCGTCACCGGTAGGGCGGGCGAGCCCTGGTCGACCGTGCCGGGCACGTGCGGCTGCGTGGCCGTCGACCCGGTCGCGAGCGTCGTCACGATGCGCTCGAAGGCCGCCGGGTCGTAGGCCGGCTCCACCGCGAGCCCTAGGCCGGCTATGGCGCCGCCGGCCCGGCGTGCGGCCGAGGCGAGCCGGCCCCGAGCCCGGGAGAGGTCCGTGGGGCTGCTCAGGACCGGCGCGAAGGCGAAGCCCGCAGCCGCGGGTAGCTGCGCCGGCTGGTAGCGCGGGTTCGGCGTCCCGACGCGCGCCCGCGTCCGGTCGATCGTGATCGTGCCCCGCCGCAGCGCCCCCGTCCCGTCGGCGATCGTGATGCCCCGGGAGGCGAAGAACGCGGCCGGGTCCATCGTCGTGCCGAACGCCGAGACGGTTGTCGACGGGCGGTAGAAGTCGTCGCCCGAGACGCCGTAGAGCGTGTTGTTGTTGCCGGGCAGGAAGTCCGGCGCCTGGTTCTGGTAGGTGCTGCGCTTGAGGTTCCGGATCTCGAAGTGCAGGTGCGCGCCCATCGTCGGGAACTCGCCGTTGCGGGTCGCCCCGATCCGCGCAATCTGCTGCCCGCACGTGACGCGGTCGCCGACCTTCACGTCGAAGTCCTGCAGGTGCGCGTAGAAGGAGCACCACGGCGTGCCACGCGGGCCGTTACCGAGCGACGGATGTTCGACGAGCACGCAGTTGCCGTAGCCCGAGGTCGCGTTCATGCGGCTCCCCGGCCAGACCTCGTTCCAGGTGTAGCGCACGATGCCGTCGGCGATCGCGTAGACCGGCTTGCCCGTGGGTGCGGCGTCGCGACCGCAGAAGTCGAGGCCGGCGTGGAAGAGGCGACGACTGCCGCGCTGGCGCATGCCGTAGAAGGAGCCGACGACCATCGTGTCGATGTCCGTCGGCGGGCAGATGTTCAGGGTGCTCATGTCCGTGGCTTTCCGAGCGTGGGTGGAGGGTTCGTGTTCCAGAGGTCGATCGCGTCTTCACGCAGAGGGACGGCGTGCCCGGGGTCGGAGATCACCAGCTCCGGCTCGCGCCACCCCGGGCGCCGTGGGTCGAAGCGACGGTAGCCGAGGTTCGCACCGCGGACGTCAGCGAAGAGCCAGCCCTGCTCATAGTAGGCGCGGAGCGCGTCGAGGAAGAGCGGCGTCGCCGGCAACGATCGAAGTTCCTGGTCGAGGTAGACGAGCAGCTTCGCCACACCGAGCGCGCGCTCCTCGAAGGTCATGTTGACGAAGAACTGCACGAACGGTGGTGCGTAGCGCCCGTGCCCGGGACTGCGCCGGAGCTTCGCGCGCGCGACGTCTTCCAGCTCCGCCGCGCGAGCAAGCAACGGGAACCACGCCGCGGGGCGTCCCGCATGCATGTAGACGTTGAAGAGTTGCTGCGTCGCGTCCGTGATGTGCCGGAGCAGATCGTCGAGCGGCTTCGTCAGCTCGCCGGGGTACGGTGCGATGGCCTCGCGCCAGATCGCGAAAACGACCCCATCACGGTCTTCGCGCCGTCGCCCCACCACCCAGCGAATCGCGTGGTAGCGCACGAGCCCGCGCGTGATGTCCTGGTTGCCGTGGAGCACGTTCGTGACGAACAGCGCTTCCGTGTGGTCCGTCGTGAGCTTCAGGACGACGTCGCTGTCGTGCGTCGGGAGCACGCAGCCGTAGTGGCCGCATCCGTACTCTTCGTACTCTCGGTCGAGGAAGTTCCACTTCGGTCGGTACCTGGGCGCGACGTTCGTCTCGATCTCGTCGACGATGTGCGGCAGAAGCTCTTCGACCCAGGGGGTTGCGGCGAGACCACGCGCCATCGTCACAGCTCCTTGATCTCGACCCGCAAGAGGTCGGGTCGAAGCGGGACGGCGTGGCCCGGGTCCGTGATGATCCAGGCGTTCCAGCCGTCGTCGTCGAGCGGCTTGCCGATGTTGTTCCGGTGCACGTCGGCGAGCACGAAGCCTCGCTCGAAGTACGTGTGGAGGGCGTCGCCGACTCGGTAGAGGCCGTCTTCCTGGGAGAGCTGTTCCGAGTAGATTCGGAAGCCGGTGAGCGCGAGGGCGAGACGAAGCGGCCCGCGCGCAAGCTCCAGCCGCCCGTCGTACACGCCCATGCTGTCGTAGTTCGCACGCACAGCCTGGTCCTCGTAGTCGGCCGCTTCCGCGAGCGCGGCGAACCACTCCTCCGGCGACTTGGCGCGCTGGTAGCGTGCCCGCAGCGCGCGTCCTGCGGCTTCGATGGTCCACAGCCGACGAACGCCATCCGACAACGCATCGTCCTTCGGATCTACGGTGAACGACGACGTGTGCGCGTGCCGTCGCAGTCGTCCGATCTCGTGCGCCTCGGAGCGCCAGATCGCGTAGACGGGGCGCCCGCGCCGCTCTTCCGCGGGCAGCGTCCGGACGTCGAAGTAGCGGACGAGCCCCTCCGTTTCGTCCTGCTGCCCACGGAGCACGTGCGCGACGAACCAGGCCTCGGACGGATCGGACGTGACCTTCAGGACGACTCCGGGCGTCCGGGTCGGCATGACGCAGCCGTAGTGTCCGCAGCCGTACTCCTCGAAGGACTTGCGGCCCCGGGGCGCGTTCAAGATCGGGACGGGCGCCCACTCGGGCGAGACCTCGCTCTCGATGCGGTCGAGCACCTTCGCGAGCGCCTTGTCGACCCAGGGCGTCTTGCCGAGACCGGAGGTTTGCATGGTCTGTCCTTTCGTGAGGCCAAGGTCGCTCTCAAAGTCGCGGCGAACGTCGAATGTGCGCCCCGTGCGCGCTTCCAGCGTGGCAAGTAGCGCGAGCCCATCCGCGAGCGTGAGCGCCGCGTTGTCCTCCACTGCGAGCTGTCGAATCGTCATGGCGAGGTCGAAGGCTTCCTCGCCCGTGAACGGTGCGGAGGAGCCAAGGCGCGCAACCACGGCGCGCACACCGCGAGCGCGTACCGGGAACGCGAAACCCAAGTCGAGCAACACGACCCTGCCGTCTGGCGTCTGCCGCACATCTTCCGTCTTCGCTTCGATGCCGCGGTAGTCGAGACGGTCTGCTTCCGCGCGAACGCGCTCAAAGACGTGCCGCACCGAATCGCCTGCGAGCCAGCCAACACGCTCCCCGGTGATTGCCTCGCGCACGAGCACATCCTGCATCGCGTCATAGCGGATGAAGCGCGGCACGTGGGCTGCAACGGCGGTGCCGCCGAGCAGTCGCAGCAACTCAGCCTCCTCCGCTAACGTGTGTGGCGGTGCGTGCTTGCCGACCTTGAACGCAAGGCCGCGTGCGTCGCGAAACACGGCCCCCTCGGCGCCTTCACCGAGCAAAGTCAACGGAGGCGTGGCCCCCGCGCGTACCGCACGCGCCTCCAGGCTCATGCGGACCTCTCGACCGACTCGGCGACGCGCGTGGCGGCGAGCACGCCGCCGGCCACGATGCCGATGAGGGTGAGCAGGTTCGCCGTGCGTTCGTCGCCCCGCATCCGGAGCGTGAGCACCAGCACCCCGCCGACGGTGCCGAGCGCGATGAGGCCGAGCTGCAGGTTCGCCTGCTGCTCGCGATGAGGGTCGTAGCCGAGGGTCGTGTCCATGGTCTCTCCTACGGGTAGGATGCCGAGCCACGCCCCTCGGGGCAACGGTCCCGGCGTCAGGCGGTCGGGGGATCGGCCAGATGGCCCCAGTCGTTGACGATCACGCGCATCGCGAGCAGCACGGCCGCGACGTCGACCCCCTGCTCCATGGCCATCGCCGAGACGAGCCCGAGCCGGCGGAAGGTGTCGCCCTCGATGAGGGCCTCCTCGATGGCCGCCTGTGCCGCAGCGACCTCGGCCGCCGGGCGCGCGGGCTTTCCGGCGGGCTTCGCGCTCGCCTTCGGGGCGGCCCGGGGAACGGGCGGCACCGCCGTCGACGCGGACTCGATCGGTCCGATGTCGCCGACGACGGGCTCGTCGATCTGGGTCTTGGGCTTGAGGGTGGAGGTACGGATCGTCATGTCTTGTCTCCTGCGTTGAAACAGGCGACCAGGGTACCGCGTGCTTGCGTCTTTCGCACCTACTGATTGCTCAGAGGCCGAACGACTGGATGGCTGCGGCGTCGCGGGCGGCGAGGATGCCGACCGACGGCGAGGGCGCCAGTTCGTTCGTGCGCTCGCCCTGCACGAGCACCATCGGCCCGTTGCCGTTGCCGAGGTCTTCGACCGCGCGCACGTTTCAGCCCCACCACCGGTAGTAGGGCGTGAGCCCCGTCGTCGGGGCGCCGATGAACGAGCCCGTCTCCGACTCGCGGAAGTCCGTGCCGAACGTGAGCAGGTTGATGAACGTCGGCTTGTAGCGACGGCCCTGGATGCTGGCGGTGGGGTAGAGGATCACGGAAAGCTCCTTGGGGTCAAGTCACTGCATCCGACGTGATGATGTTCGAGGTGCCAGGCCAGCAATAGCGGCCGTTGCCGTACACCGCGCCCCGCGTCGGAGACGCCGTGCCGACGTTGACGCCCGTGGGTGCGCTTCGCGACGACCAGTTGATCCCATCCGGAGATGCCCAGATGCCCGAACCGGACCCTATCGGGCCGATGATGAAGGCACCGTCGCCGAATCCGATCGTGATCACGTTGCCCGCACCGATGTTGTAGACCGTGTTCGGAGCAGCCCACATAATGCCGTCGGCCGACGTCACGACCGTGCCGAGGGCGCCAACGGCAACGCATCGACCTGTTGCCGGGTTGGCTGCGACACCGTAGAGCACCGACGCCGTGCCCGACGTACGCGCGGTCCACGTGATGCCGTCCGGCGACGTCGAAATCTTGCCCGCGCTGCCAACGGCGACGAACAGCGTTCCGTTCCAAGCGACCTGGTAGATGATGTCCGTACCGAAACCGCTGGTGCGCGAGGTCCAGCTCGTACCGTTGGTGGACGAGAGAAGGAATCCGGATGTTCCCGCCGCAACGACGGTTGTTCCAGCCGCGTTGGTGGCGACCCCGTTCAGTGCAGGCGGATTCGCTGCCGTGTAGCGTTGCGTCCACGTGATGCCATCCGGGCTCGTCCGGATCTCGGCGTTGGAGCCGCCCGAGTCGTTGCCGCAAGCAACGAAGAGCCCGAGTCCTGCGGCCCAGCAGACGCCCACCAGGTTGTAGACCGTTCCGGAGGTTCGCGGAGTCCAGGTGATGCCGTCCGGAGACGTGACGATCACCCCAGCAGAACCGACCGCGCAGAAGATCGAGCCGTTCCACGCGATGTCGCGGTACGTTCCCGTCACGGGCACCGGCGAGATTCCTGCGAGGCGAAGGTTCGGCTTCACCATGGTGCCAGTCGGCGCCGCCGTCACCGTCGACCCGACAATCGCGGTGCCCGAGCGCACGAGCGCCTGTCCGTCTGCGATCGCGCCGAACGCCAGCAACGTCGGGCCCGCAGTCTCGCGGATACCGCGTACGTCGGGCGACGCGGCCGTACCGCCGAGCTGCCCAGCAAGCTGAACGCAGGGCGCCCACACCGCCGCCCCCGCCGTCGCAGTCGTGCAGACGTAGAGCGCGTTCACCGTGCCGGCCACGTAACACTCATCGCCAACCTGCAGAGCGCTCGACTGCGTGGGCGAACCAGCGACGTTCGGTAGATCCGCGGTCGCCAAAACCGTGGGCCACCTGGGGACGTTCTCGATCTTCTGCCGAAGTGCCATGGAAACCTCCCTATCACGCGCTACGGCGCCATGCCCGGAGCGAGGACCACACGCGCTCGGTCGAGGATCTCCGCCGCTGTGAGTGGCGCTGTGTGGAACGCGAGCGCCGACAGCGCGTTGGGTGTTTGGAGCGCAGCGTTTCCAGCGATCGAGTTGAGCACGGCGAGCGTGTTGCCGGAGTAGCCGGACGGCTGCCCCAGCGACGTCTGCGTCGTCCGAAAAGCACCGTCGACGTACCAGTCGACGGTCGTACTGCCACCCGCCACCGTGCGATTGATGACCACGTGGTGGAAGTCGTCCAGCGGCAGCCGCCAGCCAAGGTAGAACTCCACTTCGCCGGGTCCGCCGTCCACGAGCACCGAGACGAAGTAGAGCCCGGCGCTATTCGTGCGCAAGCTGTAGTTCGGATCGGTGTAGAACGCCGTCGTGTTCCCCGCGATCTGCGCCCATGTCGTGATGTCGGAGATTCGCACGACGACTTCGAGCGCCATCGATCCGGACGCCCCGGACGGCCCGAACACGGCATCCGTAGCGGAGAGAATCGTGAGGTTGTCGCTGAGGATGGCGCGCCGATCGCGCGGACCGATTTCGTAGGACGGGCTTCCGGAGACCGCGAGGTTGCGACCGTTGCCCGACACGTCCACGGTGCTGTTGTCGAAGTGGTAGAGCGCCGCAACCGTGGGCGCATTCGGCAGAAGCCCGTAGCCGCCACCCACTGGCGTCCACGCTGCGGCCCCCAGCGCAGCGTCCGTGCACAAGTAGAGCCCGGACCTAGACGTAACGTAGCAGGTGTCCCCGTGCTCCAACGAGGACGACTGCGTCAGCGCACCGGAGACGTTCGGTAGGTCGGCTGTCGTTGCCACCGACGGCCACCGTGGAACGTTCTCGATGCGCTGACGAAGAGTCATCCTCGGGGTCGATCAGGTGAGCACGGCGGGGACGCCCTGGTAGAGCGTGCCGCCAGGGCGAAGGATGAGCGGACGGCTGTTGCCCGACTGGTCGGAGAGGTCGGCGGCGCCGCTCGTCCAAACGAGCGGCCAGTCGCCCCATGCCGTAGGATCCGCAGCGATGTCGTTCGACAACGCGAGGATGGTGGCGTCGGAGGGCTGCCCCGTCACCTGCTTCATCCGCGCGGCCGTGTTGTAGCCGGCGCCGGGAGCGACGGCGAAGTCGGTTGCATTGAGGTCCGGCGTGAACGCCGCAGCGTGCGGCGCGCTCCATCCAGCCGCTTCGCACGCCGAGCGAAACGCGGCGAGCGTCACCGTCGACACGTACGGACCGTAGAAGCTACCGTCGGCGAACTTGGTCCAGAGCGTGACCGTGATCTCGCTTCCGGTGTTCTCGACGTACCACGCCGTGAAGTTGAAGCCCTGCATCTGCGGAACCGAGAGCCCGCCCTGCCCCATGTACGAGTAGTCGCCGAGGTAGCTGTCGTTCGGCTCGCTCACCGCCGCACCGTTGGCGAAGATCATGGAATTGGCGTTGAAGTAGCACGCGGTCGAGTCCGCACTCGGAACCGTCATGTTCCCGGTGATGCAGCGCACGTACCAGTTGCCGAAGTAGAGCTGGTAGATTTCCTGGTTGCCGCGCGTGAAGGGGAACGTTTGATCCGCAATCGTCTCCGGAATGCGCGACCACACCGTGAAGAGCGTGCCGCCCGTCGGCGCATCCGGACGCCCCACGTAGTCGTTGCCGTACGCGGTGCGCCCGAACTCGATCGAATCCGCAGGCACGCCGCCACCACGCGTTGCGATCGACGCCGCAGGGTAGAGGATCACGCGAGCCTCCACGTGTTCGCCGCAGTCACACGAAGCTGCCACGCACGGTCCGCTGTCGTCGGCGGGGCCGCATCAGAGCCCGGCAGGAGCAGCGACGCCGCGCCCTGGATCGTGCCGCCACCCGGCGCGGAGAGCGTCAGCCCGTCGGCGTTGGCTGACGCGAGCACGACCTCCAGCACGAAGCCGATCGGCATGTTCGCCGGAAGCGTCGGTGTGATGGCGCCGGCCGCGGCGGTGTACTCCTGCAACGTCACACCCGTCGCGATCGTGCCGGGCGTGTTCGAGCTGCTCGACGCGCGGTTCGCGACGCTGCCGAGCGGCGCCCAGACGGCGGCGCCCGGCGTCCGCGTCGTGCAGACGAAGTACCCCATGCCGGTCACGACACAGAGGTCGTTGACACGAACGCCGTCCGACTGGACGAGCGCGCCTGCCACGTTGGGAAGCTGTGCGACCGATGCAACATCGGGCCAGCGGGGGACGAGAACCGGGGAGACGCCGAACGACATGGGAGACCTCTAGCGATGAGGGGTGCGCCGGTTTCGCCGCCGGCGCTGCGGCTACGTGTTCACGGCGGGTTGGCGAAGAAGACCTGGTTGATCTCCGTGAGGTTGAGGTCGATGTGCCACCGGATCTCCGGTCCCTCGGTCGTCCAGAGGTACGACCGGTTCTCGGGATCCGCGGGATCGGCCGTGGCCTCCGCGAACGTCGCCTCGCGGATGTAGAGGTTGCCGCCCCCGACGAGCGGCAGCGCGAGGAAGTCGCCCTCGGCGACCGTCGTGAGGCCGTTCAGGTTGATCGCGAGGTTCGCGGGCGTGCCGCTCCACGTGACCTCGGGGTGCGAAGCCCCGATGAAACCCATGCGTGCGAGGTTCGCATCACCCGCGACCGGGGCGACGCGCGCGACGTTGGCGGGGTTCAGGAGGAAGGACGTACCGTTGACGTCGTTCGCTCCCCAGTTTGCGCTCGGCATGTGCTTTCTCCTTCAGGGGCGCGCGAAATCACGGCCCGACGATGTTGGTTCCGATGGTGGTTCCCGTACCGGTGTCGCTGTATGCACCGGTGATCCGATTGCTCGTGACGATCGTGTTCGTGACTGTTGCACCTGCAACGCTCAAGTTCCGACACGTGTTGCCGCTCATAATGGCCGAAGTCGCCGCGCCCGCCGCGCCCGCGGTAAGCGCAACGTCACCCTTCGTGTAAACGCCCTCAACGGTGAAGCCGTCCACGCGCGTCCCCGCGGTGTTCGCGACCGTCATGGCCACGTTCCCGACACCCGCGCCACCATTCGACATGCGGAGATCGGACAGCAACAGGTCTTGCATGGTGAGCCCACTACCCACCGACCCAGCGAAAAGCGCATGCGAGGTGTTCGCTGTTGGGCTCGCGATCGCGCGAACCCGCGATACGCGCGTGCCAAGGATCGTTGGCGTCGACGCTCCGGCGCCGCTCGCGGACACTGCTACCGCGTAGCCCGACACCGACAACGTGCCGCGCATGTCGTGGTCCACGTCGTCGATCAACGGACCCCGCACGGTACCGGTGATCGCCTGCGTCCCCGCCACGTTGCACGCGGAGTTGACACCCTGCGCGCGAAAACCACGGATCACCGTCGCGTAGATGTTCGTGAGGAAACCGACACCTGCAGCGCCACCGGTAGGGACGACGAAGCTGCAGTTGCGGACGACATTCGGCGCCGACGGTTCGGTGTACGCCGCTGCCACGCTGTAGAGGAAGATCCCGTATGGAACACCGACGCCGAACGTCGTCAGGTTGGCGACGCGCATCGCGACGTTCTCCCACGTGACGCCGCCGATCACCGGAGCGCCTTGGTAGGAGAAGCAAATCTTCGTGGCATCGACCACCACGCCCGTGTTGTCGCCGAGCACCACGTCGAGATTGCGATAGGTGCACCCTGCGCTAATGCCGATGGCGCCGCGCGCGTTCGCAACGTTGCCGGCAGCGGGATCACGGGCAATCACCGTCATGTCCGTGATCGTCACATCCGCGCCGGGGTCAAGCACCGTACCCGCCTGCGTTGTCGTAGCGACAGGACCCTTCAGAATCGTGCACCCAACGCCAGCACCCTGCAGGTTGCACCCCACAGGCGGAGTCAACGTGCTGCCCGACGTGTAGGTGCCCCGTCGTAGATAGACGTTCACACGGAGCGGTGCGAGCGCAGCAGCCGCCGCGAGCGCGGCCGCGATGCCCGTTCCGTCGCCGGGGTCGAGGTAGTTGCAGACCGAGGTCGTGTCGCCCGCGAGCGCGTTGCCGACGACGATCGCAGCTTCGTAGATGTCGGTCGTCGGTCCGCTGCTGCCGCCGCTGCCGTCGCCCGCGCCGTAGATCGGGACGACCGAGCCAATCGCTTCGCTGGGGGTATGCAGCATGGCTCAGCGTTCCTTCTGCGCCCAGAGGCGGAAGACCTCGGGGCCGTTCTCGGGCGTGAGCACCGGCGTGTTCGTGTCGGCGCCGCGCTGGTCGTCGTACTTCCCGTAGGCGAGTCGAAACCAATCGTAGGGCGACACGTCGAACACGAGCGTCGTCTCGACCTCGACGCGCTGCGGCACCGTCGTCGACGGGTACGGGATGTTGAGCTGCGTCATGTAGACGTTGCGCGCGCCGTACTGGACGGGGAGGAGCGACGTCATGGGGTTCGTCACGGTCGGCGCGATGCCGCGGATCACCGGGTCGACGACCGAGATCGAGAACCACTGCTTCGGCGCCTGGCCGCCCTCGTAGTACGGAAGCGAGGAGTTCGGAATCGCCCACGGCGTCGCCTTGTCGTTCGCGACCTGCGGGATGAAGGCGAGGGCGTTCGTCGGGTCCGCCGGCGGCAGCGCGCCGACGACGTACGGGATCACGTACTGCACGAAGAACGTGAGCCGTCGGTAGCCTCGAACGTCGATCGCCTCCGTGAGGTTGAGCCCGGTCGCGAGCGTCTCGACGTACGCCGGAAGCACGTCCGTCACGAGGTACGGTTCGGTCGTCTCGTTCGGCACCATGACGAACGGGAAGCTCTCGTCGCCCGGAAGCGGCTTCGCGCCGGTCGGACTCTGATAGGCGACGACGAGGCCCGCGTTGCCGCTGTCCTCGCGCATCGCGCGTTCGCGCGCCTCCATGAGCGGCGTGTAGCCGGTGCCGCGACGTTCATCCCTGGGCATGGTTCTTCCCCTGCGCCTGCTCGGCGGCTTCACGCGCGATGCCGACAACGCTCTGCAACTGCGAGAGCATGCCGGGGTAGCGCTTGTTCACGAACGCGGTCAGGCCGAGACCGACGAAGTTGGCGACGGCCTTCGCGCCAGCCTGGACCTTCGGCAAGCACACGTTGCAAATGACCACCTGGTGCTTGCCCGCGCGAACCGTCTTCGCGTCGTCGGTGTCGTACACCACGTGTCCGCACGTGCACGTGTACGGCTGCGCGAGCTTGCTCATCCGCCGCCTCCGGTCGCGACCTTCGCCGCATGCATGCGCGCCTTGACGGCACACGGCGTACACGATGGGCCCTTGGCCTTCTTCCCCTTCTTCGGGGCGGGCTGGCCGTACTGCTCGGCCGCCGTGACTCCGGTGTTCACGACGGTCTCCAGAAGGGCGGTGAAGAAGTTGCTCGGCATGGTCTACCTCCGACGGACCATCATACCCCCGATTCCGAGCCCGACGAGACCGAGCAGGCCGAAGCCCACGCGGTAGGTCGTGGAGTCGAGGGACTTGCCCCAGATGCCCACGAGGCCCGCCGTGACGCCGCCCTGGAGCAGCGCGCCAGCCGTGGCGGACCGCGCGGTCCGGCCGACGGCGTACGCGACGCTGCCGCCGAGGAGCGCGGCGCCGATGACCGTCAGGCCGTAGGCGGGCGCGGGCGAGAGCGCCCCGAGCCCGGCGTTCGGGTCGAGGTGCGGGAAGACGCCCTGGATCGACGGGATCCCGGGGCCGGTGATCGGGGCGACCGCGGCGATACCTGCCGTCCCCGAGGCGCGGGCTGCCGCCTGCTCGAAAGCCCGTTCGGCGTCGCTCTTCATGCGTCGACCTCCAGCATGTACTTGCTCGGCGTCGCGTCGTTCAGGCTCGCGAGTCGCCGCACCCGACCGAGGCCGTTCATCGACGACTTCGGCTTGTAGAACGTCTTGTACGTCCACCACCCTGCCGCTCCCACGCCGAGGAGAACCACGGCGAGCCCGATGTACCAGATGGCGCCCTTGCCGGGCGCGGTGTTCGCGAAGAACCGCGTCACTTCCGTCGTCGAGAACGCCTGGTTCACGACCGCGGCGCACTGCGCAGGCGTGCCCCCCTGGGCAACGCACTGGTCGTAGACTTGCCGCCGATCGTGAAGGATCTGCTCCAGCGCGCGACTCTGTGCCCACGTCACGTACGCCTGCGACAAAGCACTCGTCAACGCATCGATGAAGTAGATGTCAGCGATCACGACCGCGGTTACCGCCAGGATGATGCCGCCGATGAGCACGAACTGCGCGACGCCGAGTCCGTTCGTGCCACCACCCGTCTGTACGGCAGGCACGTTCCTCGGCGTCTCAGGGCGCACGGACGGCAGCCACGTCGGCCACGGCACCCGCGCCATGAGCTGGTCGCCGGCGAAGCGCCCGACGGAACCGTAAAGCGCCTTCCGTAGCGCACGATGGTACGCAACTTGTGTGTTGTGAACCTGGTGCCGAAAAGTGTCGTACTTCGGGTAGTCGGCCGCCGCCACCTGCCCGACGTTGTGCTGGCGGATGAAAGCGTTGGCCGTCACCACGGCGGCACCCTCGACGACCATGAGCTGCTGAACAGCATCCCGCACCGTCTGCACCCGATCGAGCACCTGCTGCGGGAGGAGGACCATCATCAGCGGGTCGCGCTGCGCGGCCTTCTGGTAGGCGATCTCCCCGGGCGTGGGCGCGATCGACGTCTGCGACTGCACCGCCGCGTCCGGGTTGATCGACGCGAAGCCCTGCCCGAATGCCCGCGCGTTGTAGTAGTTGCCGCCCATCGCTCACCTCGGGTGTGGCGGCCTGCGGCCGCCTGGGGTATGTTGGTGGGGCGCTTGCGCAACCACCAGCGGGTCCCTCGGGGCCCCCGAGGGGCGGGAGAGGGAAACCTCCCCGCTCTTCGTCTTTCAGCCGGCGTCGACCGCCGCGTAGAACTCCGTGATGACCGACGTGTGCGCGACGCCCACGTCCGCCTGCGCCGCCATCCGCTGCTCGGGTGCGAGCCAGAACTCGATGACCTGCCCCGGGTAGATCGGCGCCTGCGAGTAGGGCCGGCTCGTCATCAGGTCGAGGTCGCTCGGGTCGATCGCTGCGAAGACCTGCGGGGCCTGCGGGACGATGAACTGCACCTTCCGCAGCCGGGCGTCGCCGTCGGGGAGCGGGTCGACGACGACCTGAAGCTCCTGCGAGAGCGTCTTCCGTTCGAGCGTGGAGTGCAGGAACTTGAGGCCGTGCATCAGGTCACCATGACGTAGCCGGCGAAGCCGACGGCTGCGGGGAAGGTGTTCGTGTTCGAGGCGCCCTTCACGCGGAGCAGCTCGCCCGGTTCGAGCGTGAGGCCGTCACCCGGGAACTGGTGGACGACCGCGTTGTTGACGTCCGTGCCGAGCAGGCAGAGCGGCATGCGGTAGATCGCCTCGGGGTAGACCGGGCCGCGGAACCACCACGCCTGCGTGCCGTTGCCGTTCTGGCGCACGCCGATCCGGAAGAGCCGCGCGTCCGCGAGACTCGTTCCCGTCGGCGCGTTCGTCTGCCCCTCGCCCGGAGTGAAGAGCCCCGTCTTCGCGGCCATCACCGTCATCTCGGTGATGATCACGGGCTCGTTGCCCGTGTTCTGGAGCTGCGAGGGGTCGACGACCCAGATCGCACCAGCCCGCGTCGCCTCACCCGAGTAGAGGTACGGCCGGCCCGACTTGAAGCCGAGGCCGGTGAACTGGACCGTGATCACGGCCGCCGCGTCGCTCACGCCCGTCGTCGAGAGGCTGTAGGGCGGCCACTGCACCGACGAGAAGTCGTACGGGCTGTCCAGCTCGACGCGGAGCGAGTCGCGCGAGGAGAGCACGAGCGGCTGCGCGAAGCGGTGCGTCACGATGCCGTTGTTCATGCTCGTCGGCGGCGCGACGACCTTGTTCTGCCACGCGGGCCCACGAATGAGCCGCTCGTTCATGTAGAACTCGCCGTAGCGCTCGACGCGGAAGAACATGTCCTGAATCGCCGCCTGCGACGGCCACTTCAGCGTGTTCTGGTCCGACATGATCGGCATCGGTGCGGCGATCATGTGCGTGAGCCGCACGGGGAACTGCTCGCCGTTCTTGTAGGCGTCGGAGTCGGAGTTGCCGATCTCCTGCCCCACCGCGGTCGCCACCGTCGGGAAGTCGAGGACGTCGTAGTAGAAGCGCGGCTCGACGAGGACGCCTTCGCCTCGGTTGCGGGACGCGAACTGGACGAGATCGTTGTAGCTGGGCATGGATCAGGCCTCGACGACGGCGTAGCCGGTGAAGGAGAGGTAGACGATCGCTTGCGGGCGCACGATCTGCTCGTCCGGCGTGACCGTCGGCAGCGCGATGTCGTGCAGCGAAAGGTTCGGCAGCGTGACGCGCAACCCCTCGTTCGGCTGCAGCGTGATCGGGCGCGCGAGGTCGGAGACGAGGCCCGGCGTCTGCGTCGGGCACGCCGCCGCGAGCGGGAGCCCGTCGCGCCACCAGTAGGCGCTCGTGCCGCCGTTGCGCGAGCGCACGCGCCCGAGCGTGGTGCAGAGGAGCGAACCCGTGAGCGGGCTGCCCTGCGTGTAGAGGACTTCGTCGTCGAACGCGCGCTGGTCGATCGTCCAGCCGAAACCGCGGAGCTGCGTCGGCATGACGAAGGTCGACTTCTGGTCGACCATCTGCTTCGCGGTGAACGTCAGCGACGGCGGGTACACCTGCGTCTCCGTGCCGTCCGAGAAACCCTGGAACGGCCCGTCGGGGAAGCTGCCTTCCCCGCTGCCCGTGGGCCCGAAGAGGTTCTGGTAGCGCAGGTTCGCCGCCGCGTTCGTGAGCTGCGGCATCACGGATCGCTGCTTCACGTACGCCGAGCCCGGGAAGTTCGCACCTTCGCCGGGTGCCGCGGCGAAGAAGTTCGTATCGATCTCCACCGGCGTCGCGCTCGTCGGCACGCGCGTCGGCACGCGCCCCGAGAGCGTGACCTCCATCAGCGCCGCCGGCGGCAGCACGCACGGATGGTCGAAGTCCCAGCGCACGGTGTTCTGCACGTCCCGCGTGCGCGTGTTCGGCGTGAGCGAGAGCGTGGTGCCCATCGACATGAGCGCCGGTGCGTCGTTCATGTAGTCGAGCGGCTCGCGCGCCGTCGCCATCGAGCGCGCCGCGAACGCCGGCGCGATCTCGCCGAGCGAGTAGCGAAGGCCACCCGAGAGACCGATCTCGATCGGGAGCTTGTCGAGGAAGTGCGCCGCCGACTCCGGGTAGCCGACGGGGTGCATCGCGAGCGCGATCGCCTTCGTCAGCACGATCGGCCAGCGACTTCCGTTGTAGAAATCGTCGCGACCAGGGGACAAGAGACGCGTCGCGCCATCGTCGTCGCGGTAGAGCCCGATCGCGCCCCAGAGCACGCGTGGCTCGTAGTAGAAGTCGGGCTTGAAGACGGTCAGGTCGTGGGCGTCGCGCATGGGGGAATCCTAGCCTGAAACGGAAACGCCCCTCAAGCCGTTGGCCCGGCTCAAGGGGCGTTCCAGGGGGTGCGCCCGTTGATCAGGCGACCGGGCGGCGCTTCATGCCGTCGAGCCAGAGACGCAGGCGGATGTCCTGGTTCACGTCGGCGAGGGCGCCTTCGGGGGACGAGACCTTCACGTAGAACACGCGATCGGACTCGATGTAGACCGGGATCTCCCAGCGCCACTGGTTCGTCGAGGAGACGCGACCGGCGGTGCCGTAGTCGGCCGCGCCGAGCGTGAGCGTCGGACCCGCCGCGACCGAGGCGATCGTGGTGCCGTGCACGACCGGACCCACCGACTGCGGGATCCGCGAGAAGGGCACGCGGGCCTGGGGCTTGTTCACGTTCGCGCCGACGAACAGCTCGAAGAGCAGCGAGCGCTGCATCGCGAGCAGGTTGTGGCGCGAGACCTGGGGCGCGCGTGCGGCGAGCACCGCGGCGTCGGCCGGGGCGATGCGGGGGTCGGCCGCAGCCGCCGAGAGACCGAAGGCCTCGTACGTCGCCGCGTAGATGACCAGGGCTTCGTCCTGGTTCGTGCGGTTGCGGACGGTGCTGTTGGTGTCGGCGTCGTCGGCCGTGCGCTTGGTGAGGCCCTCGGAGGGAACCTGCTGGCCCGCGATGTAGCTGAAGGCGCGCAGGTTGATCTTCGAGTAGGCCGCGAACTCGATCGTCGAGAACGAGGGCCAGTGGATCCACTCGTCGATCTTGAGGTTCGTGCCGTCGGGGAGGCGGATTTCACGGATGGCCATGTCGGTACTCCTGAATCCTCACGCCACCGGGCGCTTGTGGTAGCCGTGGAGGAAGGCGCGGAGCCGGATCCGCGAGTTCGACTGCGGGAGCGAGAGCCCGGCGACCTCGCCGCGCGGGGTGAGGTACCGCAGGCGGAAGGCCTCGCCGCCCTGGATGAAGAGCGGGCTCGCGAGATGCCGCAGGCCCTTGACCGACGTCGCGCCGTTGCTCGCCGCGATGTAGCCGTTGGCGAAGTCGCCGCCGACGCCCGACGCCGTGCCCGACTCGATGCCCGAGCCGGCCGCCATGAAGGCGAGGGGAGCACGGATGTACTCCTTGACCGACGCGATCGAGATCGTGACGAGGAGGTCCCGCTGCATGCGGAGCATGTTCGAGAGCCCGACGTCCGGCGCGACGACGTTGTTGTCGTCGGTCGCGAAGATCGCGCCCGGAGGCGGAATCAGGTACGCCTCGACGCTGATGGCCTGGACGACCATCGCCTCGTTCTCCGGCAGACGACCGCCCTCGCCCTGCAGGTTCGTGTCGAGCAGCGTGGAGGTGCGCTGCGTCGCCGAACCGGGGACCGAGCCGCCGATGCCGTAGGTGAACGCCTCCTGGGTGACCAGGGGGCCGGCCTTGATCTCGACCGTGGACCAGATGGGCTCCGCCGTCGTCCAGTCCGCCGGGGTGACGGTCTGTCCGTTCGGGAGCCTGACCTTGAGAAGCTGCGACATGGTGTTCTCCTGCTCCGTCGATCAGGCGACCGGGCGCTTGTAGAGGCCGTCGAGCAGGACCCGGACCTGGAAGAGACGGTTCGTCTCCGCCACCTCGGGGGGCTCGCCGAGCACGTTCGACGCGAGGCCGATGTTGAGCGCCGCCCCGGACGGGTTGACGATCGCGACCTCGTACTTCTCCTGGCCGCCGATGTGGATCGGCACGGAGAGAGCGCGGACCGCCGACTGCCCGGGGAGGCCGGCCGTCGCGGGGATCGCGACCGTCGCGAGACCCGGGACCGACGCCTGCGCCATCGGGCCGAAGCCGGTGTTGTAGTAGCCGAGCGGCGCCTGGTGCTGCGTCTTCTGCGAGACGCGGATCTCCAGGAGCGCGAGGCGGAAGAGCGCCGCGAGCTGCCACATCATCGGCACGGGGTCGAGCGGGAGCCGCTCGGTCGCCGTGGTGGCGTCGGTGGGCGTCTGCGGATCCGTGCCGAGCGCGTTGTACTCGGGGCGGATCGCGTAGATCAGCATCTCCTCGGTCGACGCCATGGCACTCGGGGTCGCGATGTTCGTGTCGCGATCCGAAGCCGTGCGCTTCGCGGTGATGTTGTTCGACGCGCTCACCGAATCGCCGTTCGTGTAGTTGAACAGCGGGATGCGCTCGTCGGTGGCACCCGTGAGGATGTCGCAGGTGGAGTAGAGCGGACGGTCGGTCCAGTCCACGAAGGCCACCTGCCGACCGTCCGGGAGGCGCATGGTGGTGATCTGGTTGATGGGCTGCTGCATGGCTGCTCCTCAGAGGGTCGGATCGATCAGGCGTTGAAGCCCGGGGTGCCGAACGCCGTCGTGTTGACCGCGCCGAGGCCCGAGAGGTTCACCTCGGTGCCGTACGCGGCGCCGAGCTGACCGATCGAGTCCGGACGCTGGCCCTGGGGCCACTGCTCCAGGACGGTCGCGCCGAGGCCGGCCATCTCGGGCATGACGGCGCCGAACTGCGGCATGATGGCACCGAAGCCGCCGATGCCGGCGACGCCGCCGAACTTCTCGTTCAGCATGAGGGCGCCCGAGGTCGCGACCGAGGACGCGATCACCGCGGTGCCGGCCGTGCGACGGCCCATGCCGTACACGAGGCCGAGGCCCACGAGCGCGCCCGCGCCCATGCTCACGAGGTACGCGTTCCGCGAGAGGAACTGCATCGCGGAGTTCGCCGACTGGCCGGCGAGCTTCCGGAACGCGACGATGGTCCCGAGCGCGAGGCCCGAGCCGATCACGATCGGAAGAGCGTCGCCGACGACGGTTCCCGCGTCGAAGAGCCCGTCGAAGCCCTTGCGGACCGAGATGATGGAACCGAAGCCGTAGTGCTTGCGGCGGTGCTTGCGATGACGCTTGGCCATGGTCTACCTCTTCTATACCCGTGTTCGGGCGGTCAACCGTACCCCCGCCGCGAAGCGAGGTTCGGAAATCGTGGTCAGCGGGCCTTCCGGCGGCCCTTCCGCGCCTTCTTGGCGGCCTTCTTCGCCTTGCGGCCGGCGACGTACGCCCCGCCGCCGAGCGCGCCCTTCGCGAACTTCTTCGCGGTGGCCTCGCTCTGGAAGCAGTTGATGAGCTTGTCGTTCTTCGAGTAGACGCAGAACGAGCCGGCGTGGGTCTTCTTGCGTCCCTTGCGCGCCTTCTTCCGCTTGCCGCGGAGACCGCCGAGCGCCTGAATCGAACGGCCGGCGGGATCCCCCGAGGCCCTCATCGCCGAGCATCCACATCCAGCCATGGGCTTCACCCCTTCTTCCAGATCAGGTACGCCCCGCCACCGGCGAGGAACGTGATTCCGAGCGCCACGAGGATCCCGTTGCGCCGAACCTTCGGCTGGATCTCGTGCGCGAAGAGCGCCTCGACGTCCGCGACCTCACGCGAGAGGCGCTGGTACTCGTCGGGGGTGCGCGAAGCAGCGCCGGCGTCGTCCGCCGCGCGGCCTGCGCGATCCTTCACCTGCTCGGCGAGCGTCTTGAGGGCGCCGCCGACGAACGGCTGCTGGAGCACGTTGCCCGCCGCTTCGTAGACGCGGTCGGCGCGCGTGCTGAGCGCGTTGAAGTCGGCGTCGAGGTCCCCGAGCCCGCGCAAGCGGGTGACCGGGATCGCCAGGGGCATCGCCACGATCATCGCGACCTCCGCTTCTGCCAGTGCTTGATCCCCCAGACGAGCAGGAAGAACGCGCCGAGGGAGACGGGGATGACGACCTTCGGATCCGAGTACCGGATCCAGCGACGACCCGTCACGTCGATCTCCTTGCCCGAGCGCACGGGCGGCTCGGCGGGCGTCATCGTCGCGGTCGAGGGCGCAGTCGGGAGCGACTGCCCCGGCGTCGAGGAGACGGGGATCGTCGGCGTGACGCGCGACGGCGTCTGCGTCTGCGCGGTCGTCGCCTGAACGAAGCCTCCGGAGGTCGAGCGCGTCGAGGTCACGGTCGTCGCGTTCGCAGCGCTCGCCGTCGAGGCACCTTCCGCGGCGTTCGCCGAGAGGAGCTGCGTCGCGTTCGCGGCCGCTTCACGCGAGGTCCGGCCGCGCTTCGCGGCTTCGTAGACCGAGCGCCCGAGATCCTGGAAGCCGATCGCTTCGTAGATCGTCGTCGTGTCCGAGAGCTTGTTCACGACGGTCGTGGCGAGGCCGATGTTCGCCTGCACGAGCGCCGTCGAGGCGACCTTCGTCGGGAACACGTTGGCCCAACCCGAGGTGCGCAGCATCGCCGGATCGGTCGCGACGTTCGCGAGGAGCAGCGAGACTGCGTTCGCCGTCTTCGGGCCGTAGAGGCCGTCGACCGTGATCGCGTTGTAGGTCGTGTTCGGGCTCTGCGCCCGCCAGGCGGGCAGGTACCGCCCGTACGTCGACTGGGCGAGCGCGACGAGCGCACTCACCACGTAGGCGGGCGCACGCTCGGCGATGGCCACGAGCGCCGCCCACGCGATCGCAGCGCCTTGGGCGCGATCGGTCGGCGTGAGCTGGGCCGTAGTGGTTGCATCACCGAGCATGGTTCACCTCGACATACGGACGGGGTCAGCGGAAGCGGTTCAGCGCTTCTTCGCCTTCTTGCGGGCCTTCGAGCACTTGACGAGCTTGCCGCCGCGCCCGTACTTGCAGCCCTTCTTGAGCTTGCCCGACTTCGTCAGGCACTTGGCCGCGCTCGCGGGCTTGCAGGACTTCTTCTTGGCCTTCTTCGCGGCCTTCTTCTTCGCCTTCGCCATGGTACTTTCTCCTTGTCGGCTCGGAGGCCGCGCGAATCACTTCTTCTTCGAACGCTTCGTCCGCTTCACGTGCGACGCGTAGAGCCGCGCCGCGGGCTTCGTGCAGACGAAGTGCCCGCGAGACTTCTTGCAGCCCTTCTTCAGGCCACCGGCCTTCTTCTTCGCCACCTTCGCGCCGACGACGACGTAGCCGTCGGGCGCGTGGAAGCGGCGCTGCTTGCCGTGACGCGGGGCCACGGGGCCGAACGTCTTGACGCTCTCGGCTGCCTTCACGGCCGCTGGCGTGCAGCGGTAGGCGCCCTTGACGCCCGGAACCGACTTGCAGCCGTGCCGGAGCTTGAACTTCGGCGTGCCGTCCTTGTGGAAGTGGTAGCGGTCCTGGACCTTGGCGACGCGCTCGTCGACGCAGACGAGCTTGCCCTTCGGCGTGCAGCCGCGCTTCTCGGCCTTCGCCTCGGAAGCGGCGACCGCGGACGGCGACATCTTCGCCCACGCGCCCGCTTCCGCCTCAGCAGCGGCACGCGACGCGGCGCGACGCTCCTTGAAGGAGCGCCCGCAGTATTCCTGGTAGCCCTGCCGACACAGGTCGCGGGCCGCCTTGACCGACGCCTTGCGCTGGCCGAAGGTCATGTCCCCGAGGCCACGACGGCGACGGCGCTTGGTGGTGGTGCGGCGATGGCCCTTACGCTTCGCCGGCTTTCGCTTTCGAGTTGCCATGATTCACCTCTTGCGGCCGACCGGCCGACTCCCCGCCGGTCAGCGTCGACGGAGGGACACGAGCACTGCGACACCGGCTGCACCCGCCGCGACGAGGGCCCAAGGCACCCCGCCCGGAGCGGGCGCGACAGCGTTCGGATCTGGGGCACGACGCCCCGCGGCCGCGATGGCCGCCTGCGTCTGCTGCGGCGTCGGCATCGACGTTGCCGCAGGGAGATCGGCGGAGTTCGACGTGCGTACCGCCGCGCCAGCCGTCGAGCCCGTCGAGGAAGACGAGCCGCCTTGAATGCTTGCCGACGGCGAGATGCTCGGCGTCGCGGGCACCGTGGTCTCGGTCGTCCGCGTCGTCGTCGTTGGCGCGAGTTCGTTCGCCGGCTGCGAGGTCGGCGGCAGCGCCGTGATCTTCGGCAGCGTCGCGACCATCGCCGGGTTGTCGATCTCCGCCTGCACGACGATGAGCACGCGATTGAGCGCGTCCGGGAGCGAGACGTTGCGGGGGAAGAAGGAGCAGTCCGGATCCGACAGCGTCCGCAGCACAAGCGGCTGCATGAGGTCGTACTTCGGCTTCTTCCTCCGCTTGCGGCGCCAGAAGGCGAGGCGCAGCACGCCGGTCGCGAGGAGCGAGACACCCGCCGCGACGCCGCCCGCGATCGGGTTGATCGTGGACGCGACCGCGGTCGCCGTCGCGAACGACGCGTTCACGATCTGCGACGTCGTCTGCTGCTTCGCGGCGACGCGCGCCTCGGCAGCGGCCTTCTGGCTCGCACGCGCCTCGTCGATCGAGACCTCGATGTTCCCGCCGAGCGTGTTCGTCCAGTAGGGGACGTAGTTCGTGAGGTACCAGCCCGCCGAACGCGTCACCTGGTCGGCGAGCGAGCGCGAGAGGATGTGGTTCGCCCACGCCTTCGCCGCGCGGAGCATCACGCCCGGGCCGACGACGAAGAACTTCTTCCGATCCGCCTTGCGCGCGGCGTGCTTGTCGATCGAGTACCAGGGCGAACCGATCTCGTCGATCGGCCGATGCGCGATGCTCACGTACCAGAAGAACCACGGATCGGTGAAGCGCGCCTTGATCTTCGCCGAGTCGAACTCGGTCGGCAGCGTCTTCCCGTAGACGTAGCCCTCGGGGTAGAAGCCATCGACGCCGTCGGCCTGCGCCTTCGCGAAGAGGTCGAGACGCGGATCTACCCACGGCGCGAAGTTGCCCGCGAGCCACGCGGTGGCCTCGCCCGTCGTCCACCACTCCGCCCACTGCGGACCGAAGCACAGCCGACGACCCGCTTCCGCGAGCGCCGCGTTGTTCGTGCCGACCAGCTCGTTCACGAGCCCCTGGAACTCGGTCGGCAAGCCGTCGCCCGGCGTCTTCGTCGGCGCCTTCTGTCCGCCCTGCACGGCCGTCTCCGGCACGTCGGCGTTCAGGAAGGCCGGCTGCACGTTCACCGCGAAGTGCGCGATCGAGACCCACGTGTAGACGCAGGTGAACCAGTCGGCGTAGAGCTTCGCGACTTCGAGCCGGAGCGCCGTACCGACCGGCGGGAGCGGGCTCGTAAACGGCGGCTGGTTCGCGGCCGCAAGGAGATCCGCGAGCCCCTTCTGGGCCGCCGTGTAGATGTCCGCGCGGAACGCGACCTTCATCACGTTCTCAGGCGTGCATGCGTAGTTCGCCTCGGTGTACTGGATCATCTTCCACATCTGGGGTTCCATCTCGAAGAGCTGGAATCCCTGCGGGAAGAGTTCGGGGCGGATGCCGTTGTCGACGATGCCCTTGAGCGCCGAGGTCTGCACGTCGACGACGCCGCGAGCGGCCGCCATCGACTTCATCACGCGCAGCACCTCGACGGTGACGCCGCGCTGGACCGCTTCCTTCTCCTCGGGCGTACCGACAAACGTCGGCGCCGGCGGAGGCGGAGGAACGGGCGGCTCGACGGGCTGCGTGAGCACGACCTGCGGCGGGGGCGGCGGGGGCGGCTCCGGCTGCGGAGGCCGCGAGGCCTGCTCGCGCGCGAGGATCTGGTTGTACCACGCGATGAGGGCGTCGATCTTCTGCCGCATCGCTTCCCGCAACGGCCAGTAGGTCGTGTACGGGATGTACTTGTCCTTGATCGAGTTGTCGATGTTCGTGTAGGCCGGGCGCAGGCGCTCCAACGCGGCCTCGATGTCGGCCTTCGAGACCGCCATGTTCGCCTGGTCGAGCGCCGCGTTCGCCTCGTTCACGAACTTCTGCGCGAGCGGCTGCAGCGCGCCGAGCCCAACCATCTGCGCACGAAGCGGCCTCGACGGCTCGACGCGGCGTCGGATGGGCGGAAGCTGGCGACGGATCACGCGCTGCATCGGGTCACTTCAGGAGGAGCGCTGCGAGGATGACGGCGGCCGCGACGCCGCCCGCGATGTAAAGCGTCTTGTTCGACGACTCATCCGCAGCCGGCTGCTCGTCCGGGGGCGGCGCCTGGTTCGGGTTGCCGTTCGCCGCGGCCGCAGCGTTCGTCGCGGTCTGCGCGCCGGCCTGGTCGGGCGTGAGACCCGTGCCGTCGGTCGAGACGCCGGGCTGCGCGGTCACGTTCTGGGTGCCGTTCCGCGCCGACTGGATCTGCGCGAAGATGTTCGCACCCGTCTGCACGGCCTGCGAGGCGTAGCTCGTCTGCACCGTGCCCGTGCGGGCTTCGCACGCGCCGGCGTACACGCCGCCGACCATGCTGACCGAGGCGCCCGCGACCGCGAGGTTCCGGTTCGTGGTCGCCGACGAGCCGACGTTCGCCGCGCCGAGCGTGGTGAGGAGCGTGCCGCTACCCGCCAGAATCTCCTGCGCGATGCGGGCGCCGGTGCTCGTGCAGCCCGCCGTCGCGCCGAGTCCGCCGAGCCCGTAGGCCGCGCCGAAGCCGCGGGAAACCGCACGCTGGGCCGCGAGACCCGCGATCGTCGCGCCCGCACGTTCGGGCTCCTCGTAGCGCCGCGCCGCGTGCAGGGCGCGCGGGAGGATGCTGCGCCCGAGGCTCTGCGCGTTCGCGGGGAGCTGCGCCGAGACCGGCGGTACCATGCCGCGCACCGTGCGCCCGATGACGCCCGGGGGCGCGGTCGGGATGCTCGGGAGGCCGGAGGTCATCATGGCGATCGCCGCAGGGTCCATCGAGCCCTGCATGGCGGTCGCGCGGAGCGGGAGAACCTGACGCATGATTACCTCTTGGCCGGCTTGCCGAAGCCCTGCGCGAACGCGACGGGGATGACGATGATGGGGAACCACGCGCCGAGCAGCGACCAGCCGATCGCCCAACCGACACTGCCGCGGTTCCGCTTGTAGCCGTGGTAGGCGCCGACGCCGCCACCCGCGAGCGAAAGCCCGAGCCAAAGCATCGTGTAGAGCGAAAGCCCACTCGCCGTGACTTCGCCGAGCCCGCCGAGCCCGCCGAAGCCCGCGAGCTTGCGCGCGACGGCCGCCGGGGTGTTCGGATTCCACGCCGCGGTCGGGTGATCGGGCGTGCCGATCGCGCCCCACGTCGGGAGCGTGCGCTGCTGCGGGTAGGACGGCGAGACGACCGGCGCGGGACGCCAGTCCATGGTCATGTCGGGAACGAAGGGGTTCGCCATGCGTTCAGATTCCGATGCGCTGGCGCACGCCGGCGCGGATCGCAGCGACGGAAGCCATCGCCTGGGCCGTATCGGCCGCGCGCTCCATCGCACGCGACTGCTCGACCGCTCTCGCAGCCACGCCGTACGCTTCCGGAGGCGCCGACGTGGGCTGCGAGGTCGGCCGAACACGTGGGGATGCCAGTAGCGCCGCGGGGACGGGCGCGTACTCGACTCGGGGGAGGGTGTTCCCGCGCGCGGCCGCAGCCGTCGCCTGGGGGTAGACCGGAACGCCGGGCGGCGTGCGCATCGCCGTGACGGTGGCGCCGGCCGAGATCCGGGTCGGAAGGAGCGCCTGCGAGACGCTCACCGCCGACGTGAGCGCACCGCGGGTGTCGGGGCGCGAGACGCCGTCCGGACCCTGCTTGTGCTGCTGGAACATGAGGCGCTGGGGCATCAGCATGGCGCCGGCGAACTGCTCCGCCTGCGCGACCTGCTGGTAGGCCTCCATGGCGAGCGCGGTCTTCCCGGGGTTCCGGGTGACCTGCGCGACCCGCAGGAGTTGGACCGGCAGCCGACGGATCGCCTCGGGAGCCTGGTAGGCCGTTCCGAAGGCGCGAGGGTCGATGGTGGCGTAGCCGGACATGGGGGTCACATCTTCTATACCCCGGTTCGGACGACAGACCGCACTCGGAAGGGGGTTGCGCGGGCCTGCGGCCCTTGGTAGGGTCGATTTCAGCAACAACACCTTCGTCCAAGCGAAGACGTTGAACACCCGGAGGGGGAAGGGATCTCGATCCCCTCCCCTTTCCTCTTTCGAGGCCTCCGATGCCGTCGCAACTGCCCTCGCCCATCGTCCACGGCGCCCCGACCGAGGAGGCCCCGCGCACGTTTTGCGACCTGCCCATCAGCCACCGCCACGTCGTGAAGGTGCTCCCGGGCCCGGAGTTCCGCCGCTGGGCGCGCGAGACGGGCGAGCTGGTCTGCTCGTCGTGCCTCGCCTACGCGCACCCGGCGTGAGTCAGAGCAGGAAGTCGCGCGTCTTGCGCGCGCCGCCGTACTCCCAGCCAGGCGTCGCATCGCGCACGGTCGGGTCGAGGGCGATGAGCTTGCCGCCCGCGCGCTGCGTGGTCGCCATCGCGTAGACGTGAGCCCAGCGCTTGCCGTCGACCGAGATCACGCGAGCGCGCGTGTCCCGCCAGCCGACTGCCTTCAACAGCGTGCAGAGCGTGATCGTCGCGTCGTCGCAGTCGCCGACGCCCGCTTCGAGCGTCTTCTCGACCGTGCAGAAGAGGTCGTACTCGTCGGGATCCCGCACGTACTGCACGTTCAGCACGACGAAGTTCCAGATGAGGATCATCGCGCACTCGTCGTTGCTCGCGGCGACGTTCCCCGGGCTCCGGTAGTTCTTCCCCCACGCCGTGACGTAGGGCCCGCGGCTGTCCGTGCCGTCGACGACCCCGTTCACGATCTTCCGCGCGAGCTTCTTCGTCTCCGGGTCGTCGAGCGAGCGTCGAACCTGCCGGCCCATGAGGCTGACGTGGTCCTCGATGCTGTTGCTCTCCCAGAACGCGGCGGTGGGATCCCCGAGGTCGACGTGGCGTGCCATACCCCTGACATACCCCGCTTCGGGGGCGAGACCGAAGGCGACGGAAAATGAACGGCCGCCGAAGTTTCCCTCGGCGGCCGCCCCCAGCACGCACGGGAACCACACCCATGCAGTCGGCACGATAGCAGGCTGGACAGGTGCGTCAAGGGGGTCTTCCGTCCTTGACCTTCGGCGAGTCCGAGGGCTACGTTGCGAGTCCCAGCCAAGACCACCCGCCGCTCGCCGACCGTGCGTGGCGTGGGTCTGCACGTCCGAAGGAGCCACATGTCCGAGTCGACCCCCGTCGAGACCTCGTCTGACGCCCCGCGCAGCACGACCGTCGAGACGCTTACCGCCGACCCCTACATCGAGTACGCGCCGGGCCCGATTCCATGGGTCGAGCCCGAAATCCAGGCCTGCTTCCCGACCTCGGGGCCCGTGCACGCCTACATGCACTGGGTCACGCAGACGACGCACACGCCGAGCCTCTTCCACCTCGCGTCCTACCTCGTGAACCTTGCCCAGCGCTACGCCTCGCTCGGCATGCGCATCGAGGTCCAAGGGATGCTGCATCGCCCGCGGCTCTACTCGCTGCTCGTCGCGCCGAGCGGCGTCGGCAAGTCGACGCCGATCGCTCGCGCGCAGCAGTTCTTCGAGGAGAGCGCGCGTGGACACGTGCCGTCGCCCGTGCCGCAGTCGCACATGATCACCGCGGATTCGACGCCGAACGGCATCCAGCGGCTCATCCACGAGACGATGGTGCCCGAGTACGGCAACGAGCACTCGATGTTCGTCTGCGAAGAAGCCGAGCGGCTCTTCGTGCGCTCCCGGCAGCATCCGACCGACGCGCTCTTCTGTGCGCTCTTCGACGGCAACGTCTCGCAGCACGTGACCGCGAAGAACGTCGTCGACGCGTCGAAGGGTCAGGACAAGCTCTCGAAGCTCTACGCGCCCATCGTCTCGCTCCTCTTCGCGATGCCCGAGGCATCGTTCTCGGGCGAAGGCATGGACCGCGTCTCCGAGGCCGGGCTCATCCCGCGCTTCCTCGTCTTCCGCGGCTCGCCCCGTCCGCCGAAGGAGGCGCAGCAGGCGCACCCGACCGGTCGCGCGATCGCGCTGCAGTCGCTCGAACTCGCGCTCGAATGGTTCGACCAGGTTCGGGCCGCGATGGCTGCCGGCATCGACCCCTGGAACCACGAAGCACCCCCCGCTGACCCGTTCGTTCGCGTGAAGCTCTCCCAGGGGGCCCGCGAAGTCTACCACCGCCGCGTGACGGTCCCCGACCGCGAGGCGTTCGAGCGCATGGTACGCAACCCGAGCGACGATGTGCGCAACATGCGCTCCTATCGGCTCCGGGCCTACGACCAGGCGTACGTGATCGCGGCGCTCTACGCCCTCGCCTCGGGTGTGCAGGGCCGGTCCACGGTCCAGGACCACCTGATCGTGCAGGACTACGAGATGGAGTGGGCCCTGAACCTCGTCGACCTCTCGGTCGCCTACATGACCCGCAAGCTGCCTGCCCTCGGCGCCGATCCGGCCTTGCGCGCTAACGCACTTCTCATCGAACTCTTCGAGGCCACAAGCACGAAGACGCTCAAGAAGACGCAGGTGATCAACCGAATGGAGCATCGGGGCATACCCGCAGCCGCGACGCTGACGGCCCTGGAGTCGCTCATCCTCGGCGGCAAGGTCGAGGTCATCGCCGAGCCCCCCACGGGGAAGAAGGGTCGACCGAAGGTTCCGCGCTACGTCTACGTCGGAGAGCCCCCAGAAGACGCCGAGGACGCCTGACCCGCTCCCGGACATAGGGGAAGCGCCCCAAACGCCTAGAAGGCCCCTTCCTGCCCCGGGAAGGGGCCTTCGCCGTTGGGGGCGTTGAGACCGCCTCGCGCGTGCACGCCCGCACACGATGACGTGTGTGGTGTTCTGAGGGGGGTGGGGGGGTCACACGTACCCCCCGTCGTGAGGGGTGTCAGAATACGTATGTATGTATGAAAATAAAAAATAAAAATAATACATACGTATAGACTACCCTACCGAAACCATTGAGCTTTTCGTCACGGACCCTCCGATGGATCAAACCGTCCGAAACCATTTGTCGCTCTGCGCACCGTGTAGGCAAGGTGTGCGTGTGTGCACGCTGTCGCTACGTTTCGCCATGCCTCCGAGCCGATCGAATAATCCCGAGGCCCGATTACGACGCAGCGCGTCACGAAGCGAACACGCTTGACGTGTGACAAACGCCTGCGTACTGTCCTCGCAACCCCTGACCGCAGGAACGAGCTTCGGAGCGAGCCATCGCCCCGAGCGGTGCGCGCGTGCATTGCACGCGTTGCGAGGCGACCCGACCGTGCACAGCCGTCACTCGATCCCGTCCGACCCTCGGCGCCCTTGGCTCGGCGTTACGGTCGCCCACCCTGGGGTGCCAGGAGGGCGGCGGGGGAGAGGTCGGCTGGGTGCAACCGTGGAACCGCTGAGCACCAGCTCCGCAGCTCCTTCCTGGGGTCAGGATCCCCGCGTGAAACAACCCATGAAACACTGAAACACCACGAAACCCCCCTGCGCAACATGGATTCGTAGGGGTGTTTCAGCGGTGAAACAGTGGACTGAAACAAGGTGTTACAGCCCATGCCTGCCGCCAGCCTCCTCGCCTCCTCGTCCTACGCACTCGGCGTCCTCGCCGGGGCGTTGACGCTCTTCGCGATCTTCCTCGTCGTGCTCTTCGTCGTCCGCGACTACGCGCGGTCGAAGAGCAAGGTCTCCCTGCCCGTCTTGCAGGAGCTACAGCGCTGCGAGACCTGCTCGTTCTGGGACCGGGACCTCTTTCGGCAGCAGGTCGCGAAGCATCCCGCCTTCGTGGGCGCTGCCGAGGTCGTCGGTCCGGCCGAGATGATGGCGGGCTACACCTACAACGACGCCGGCGAACGTACCGGCATCGCCGTCGACGACCCACACGTGCGGAATGCGACCTGGAACGACGCGGGCGTCTGCAAGCACCACGACCTCGGGACGCTGAAGATGGACGTCTGCGAGGACTGGTGTCCGCGCCGCCCGAGCACCCGGCCCGGAGCCTGAAGGAGCCCGCCCGATGAGCTACCGCACGATCGACGACCCGAACGAGCTGGACGCGCCGCAGCTTCACGTGCCGACGGCGATGGACCAGCGCCGCTACCTCTCGACCGGGAACGTGTGCGGCACCTGCAAGCACTTCTCGGCGCGCGAGGGCCAGCGGCTCATCGAGGGGACGAAGTTCCTCGAAACGCTCGTCCGCGAGCACAAGTGGCAGGTGCGGCACCTCGGCGCACCGCCCGCCGACCTCGGCGACTGCGGCCAAGCGCGCAGTGGCAGCGCAGGCGAAGACACGATGCTGACCTCGAAGATGGCGGTCGCGTGCGACCAGTACAAGGCGAGGTGATCCATGCGCATCGAGAAGACGATCGACGACGTGGCGAAGCAGATGTTCGACGAGCTGGCGATCGACCTCGCGACGCGGAAGATCGATGCGCTGCCGTCGCGGGAGGAGATCCGGGGAGCGATCGCCTTCGCCTTCTGCATGGGGGCGCCCGAGCGCATGCGGCTGCCCGAGCACGTGCGCATCGCCGCGCGCCTCTTGAAGGCGCGCCGGTGGGGCATCCCGATCACGATCCACTCGGGGACGCGCGGCGTCCACGAGAGCTTCCTCGCCTACGCACGCAAGCACGGAATCGACATCCCGGGAGCCTGACCATGACCCAGCACGCAGACGCCACCTGCAGCGACCCGAACTGCGAAGCCCGCAGCATCATCCTACGCATCCTCGACCTCTTCCTGACGGCCAACGTCGGAGACGCGATCGTGATCGGCAACGAGAAGCACACGATGCTCGTCGTCAAGCTCGTCGATGCGGACGACCCGGAGGAGCGCTCCGACATCGTGATGCTCTCGAAGGCGTGGAACAGCGCGTTCCACCGCGACCTCCGTGCGGGCGCGTGCGAGAAGCTCGCGGACACGCTGGAGCAGATCGCGGCGAGCCACAACGCGATCTGCAGCGCCGGCCCGTTCACGGCGCCCGGAGGTGAGGGATGAGCTACTTCTTCGTCTGGCTCGTCATCGTGTCGAGCATCCTTTACGTGCTGACCGAGGCGACCGTCGGCCGGCTCTGGCGGCTCTTCGTCGCGCCGTGGCATCCGATGCTCGCGGTGCTCGTCTACTGCCGCGCGTGCACGGGCTTCTGGGTCGGCGTCGCGACGTGGAAGCTCTTCCCGGTCGCGGTGTGCCCCTGGCCGTGGTGGACGGTGCCGCTCGTCTCGGGCGGAGCCGTGATGATGCTCGGCTACGCGTGGAACCAGGTCGCCGACAACCACGCCTACGAGCTGGAAAAGGATGCGCTACTGCACCTCGTCGAGGTGCGCGAGAGGGGCCGGGGACGATGACCATGCGGAAGGTGAATGCGCACGTGCGCGATGGGGTAACGACGTACATCGGCCCCGGCGGCATCCGCCACGGGTCGCAGGAAGAGATCCTGCCGAAGCCGGGCGGAGGCTACGTCCTCTGCTTCAGCACGCCATTCCACGACGAGAACGGCTGCTACGTGCGCTTCATCCGGCCCGGCAAGCCGGCGGGGCGTGCGGCGCGCAACGCCGCGGTGCGGGCCGCTCTCCGCCGTGAGCGCGAAGAGCGTGCGGCCGAAAGGAACAGCACGGTTTTCCACACGGCGAACGGTCCGGTCTCGATTCCGAGGCGGGCGGCGGCGGCTGCGGCTGGCTGACCCAAGAGGAAGGGTGAGGCGGGTCGAGAGACCCTTCCCCCTCCGGGTGTTTCGTCCTTCGCTACGACGAAGGTGTTGTTGCTACCAACCAACCAGGGGGCCGCAGGCCCCCTCCGAGGAGCTGCATGGGCAAGCGCGGACGAGCGAAGAAGGCGGCCTCGGGTTCGATGCCGGAGGTGATCATGCCGGAGAAGACGACCCCGGACGCGCCGGCGGCGACGTCGTGGAACATGGGTCTGAACCGCAACGGAAAGATCCCGACCCTGAAGGAAATGCCGACCGAGGAGATCGAGCGCCTCGCCGACTCGCACGAGAAGGTGATGGTCACGATCCAGCGGCGGAACAACCGCGGCCAGCTCGCGAATCTCGGCTACTCCGGGATGTTGTGGACGCCGGCTGAGGTACTGAGCGTGGCCGACTGGCTCCTTCCGCGCGCGGGCGGCGGGCTCTACGTCATCCGCGTTTCCGATCCGAAAAATCCCGTGCAGCGGCTCGTGCCGTCCTTCGAGGTGCCGATCGACGCGCAGCCGAAGACGCCGATCCCCTACCATACGAACGTCATCGGAGCGCCGATCTTCGGCGTCACCCACGAGGCGCGTCAGCCGTTCTACCCAACGCCGGCGATGCCCATCCCGCCCGGCCCCGTGATTCCGATCACGATGCCGAGCATCGATCCGTCCAAGATGCGTACCGAGGAGCAGGACAACGCGCCTGTCGTCCCGGGCGTCCTTCCACCGCCGAGGAATCCAATGAGCAGCAAGTGGTCGCAGGGTCTCGATCCGGTCGCGTTCGCGCACATGGCGCAGAGCGCCGCAGCACAGGCGCCGATGGCCGGCGCTCCGCAGGTCTTCGGCTACGGCGTGCCTGGGGCGATGGTGGCGGGCGCCACCTTCAACTCGGATCAGCTCGCGGTCGACCAGCTCCGTCGCATGGAGGCCGATCGCGCGTCGTTGCAGACGAAGCTCGACGCGCTCCTGGAGCGCGCCGATGCGCGCGAGCGCGACTACGAGAAGCAGCTCCGCGAGCAGCAGGAGCGACACCGCGAGGAGCTGCACAACCTGCGGCTCGAAGCGCTAAAGGCAGAGCTGACGGCGAAGACGGCGGCCCCCGCGCCCCAGGGGCTCAAGGTGCCCGAGCTGATCGCGGCGCTCGCGCCGTTCGCGCCGGTCTTCGCGGCCTTCGTCACGTCCTCGAAGGAGAGTGCGACGAAGAGCATGGAGGTCCAGCAGCAGGGCCTCAACCAGCTCATGCAGCTCATGGTCTCGCAGGCGAATCGGCCGTCGCCGGATCCGCTCTCCGCCGTCGAGAAGCTCATGCCCCTGCTCACGGCCCAGCGCGGCGGTGGCGGCGAGGGACACGCGGCCCTCGTCGAGGCGCTCGGCAACATGAACCTCCAGCAGACCGCCATGGTCGCGCAGCTTCTCGAAGGCCTCGCGGCTCAGGGTGGCGGCGATTCGACGCCGGCGTGGCTCCCGATCGTGCAGCAGATCGGGCAGGGCATGCTCGCGATGGCCCAGGGCGCCGCCGCGGACCGGCAGCGGGCGATGCTCGGCACCACGCCGCAGTTCGCTGCGCCCCCGCGCTCGCTCGGGGCTCCGCCGGCGCAGGTGACGCGTCCGGCGCCGCAGCCCACCGCCTACCGGACGCTCGACGAGGAGCCCGCCCAGGTTCCGCAGGCGCCCCAGGTGGCTGCCCCGCAGCCCATCGTCACGCCGCCCCCGCAGCCGATGGTCAACCTCAACCCCGCGATGCTCGACTACCTGCCGGCCGAGTACCGCACGCCCGAGTGGCGCGCCATCATCATCGCCCTGCACGAGGGCCAGGACCCCGAGCACGTCGGCCGGATGATCGGCAAGCACCTCGACCACCTGCTCGATTTCGACATGCTTCCGAGCGCCCTCGGGAACTTCCTCGTCGAGCCGCGGGAGGCGCTCGCCCGCCTCGTGCAGCCCCTCCCGATCTACACCGCGAACCACGCCTACTGCGAGGTCGTGATCGAGGAGACGCTGCAGGCGCTCTACCAGCTCGGCACGCTGGAGCTGACGCAGGAAGAGGAGGAGCCCGGCGACGAGGAGCCCGAGGACGAGGGGGACGAGACGCCGGAGGAGGACGTGGAAGCGCAGGCTTCCTGACGCATCTTCGCTACGAAGACGAAACCCCCGCGCAATCGGTTGACAACCGCGCGGGGGTTTCGTACGTTCTGGTCTCGCGCTCGCCGCTACGGGCGCGGGGAGAGTGCCATGATTCGGCCGGAGACGGTCGAGGAGATTCGCGGAGCGCTTGGCGAGGTCGCAGCATCACGCATGACGTACGAAGGCGAGGAGCGGACCACGCAAGCGTCGGCCGACTTCGAGCGGCTGTTCGGAGGTGAGACGTGACTTGGCTCGTCGTTCGTACCGAGAACGAAGTGCGCGTCTACGGCGAACTTCACCCGAAGCTGCCGACGCCAGCGCGGACACCGGCGGCTGCGCGTGTTCTTCGCGAACGCATGGCGATCGCGCTCGCCATGCTCAAAGGAGGTGTAGCGTGACCACCGAGGGCAAGAAGCTCGACGCCGGCAAGCGTCGGTTCACGCTGCTCCCGTGGAGCGTCGTCGGCGAGGTCGTCGACGTCTTGGAGTTCGGCGCGCGTAAGTACGCTGTCGACAACTGGAAGAAGGTCCCGGACGCCGAGACGTGCTACGTGAACGCCGCGCTCCGACACGTGACCGCCGTGATCGAGGGGGAGAAGTTCGACCCGGAGAGCGGGCTTCCGCACCTCGCGCACGCGATCTGCTCGCTCATGTTCGCCCGTTGGTTCCAGCGGCAGGAGGATGTGTGATGACGAAGAAGACGACGAAGCAGAAGTACGGTGTGCAGGTTCCGATCGCCGGCTTGGTCTACATCGAGGTCGAAGCCGAGAATGAGAAGGAGGCTGAGGAAGCCGCCTGGGAGGCGATCAACGAGAGGGGCGCGGAAGCGGGCGAACTGGAGTGGGAGTTCCTCGACGTGATCACCGAAGGCAACGTCTGTCGTGCGCCGTGCGACCGCATCACCGTGGACAAGTTGAAGTGACCTGGCGCCCCTACAACAAGTTCGGGTGGTGGACCATCCACCTCGACAAGCTCTCGACGAGGCACGAGAAGCTCCTCGAAGACCTGAGCAGCGTGCCGGGCATCACCGTCGGTGCCGGCGAGTCGCGTGGGGGCTACTTCCTGAACGTCGGCGTCACCGCGCACGAGTCGGCCATGATGACCGACGTCTTCCTCGCGTTCGAGGATGTCGTTGGGTTGTGTATGGGCGGCGGTATCGAGCCCGACGACGGGCTTTGGGAGGGCGCGCGTCAGCTTCGCCCGTACCAGCGCGAAGCCGCGCGCTTCCTCTGCGCGACGGGCGGCGGCATGCTCTGCGACCAGATGGGCCTCGGGAAAGGGCTGCCGAACGCGACTGGTGTACTGACGCCGACCGGGTACGTGCCGATCGGAGCGTTGCGCGTCGGCGACGTCGTGTGTGACACGCTCGGCGGCACGTGCCGGGTTACAGGCGTGTTTCCACAAGGGGCGCGGCCTGTGTTTCGTGTGACGATGGCCGACGGAACGTCTGTCCTTGCAGACGATCAGCATCGCTGGCTCGTTCGCTCCCCACAGCACCGATGGGAGAGTAGCGTAGGCGTTGTACGCACGACCGCGGAGCTGTTGGCCGGAGGACTCCGTACGAAGCCGTCGGCGCGTAACGACAGCAACCGTCGGTGGTTTCTTCCGGACGTGACCGAAGTGGCGTTCGCGGCGCAGGATGTGCCGATTGACCCCTACGTGCTCGGGACGATGTTGGGGGATGCGTCGTTGCTGGGAACGGTACGGCTCCATACGCAGGATGCGGATGTGTTGGCCGAGGTGTTGCGCCGTTGGCCGGCGGCACGGGTTTGCACAAGGCCGGGTTTGTCGTTGCCAGGGTTGTTCCGAGCAGTGACGCAGCTCGGGCTTGCGCGAAAACGCGCGTGGGAAAAGTACGTCCCGCGGGTGTACCTCTACAACACCGTCGAGGTGCGGCGTGCGCTGCTGGCGGGGCTTGTGGACACAGATGCCGAGTGTCGAAAGGACGGTACCGTGTGTTACACGTCGACTTCGCAGCAACTTGCGGAGGACGTGGCGTTCTTGGTGCGCGCGTTGGGCGGTGTGGCGTCGGTGCGCCCGCGACGGACTTCGTTCTTGTACGAGGGGGAAAAACGCGAAGGGCGCGTCGCGTACGTTGTCAATATCCGCATGCGAACCAATCCTTTTTTGGCGCAACAGGCGCGACGCCATCGGTGGAAGCCCTCGATCTGCGCACGCGGCATCGAAGCGATCGAGCCGTGCGGTACGATGGCCACAACGTGCATTTCCGTGGACGCGCCGAACGCGTTGTTTCTGACGGAAAACGTGATTCCGACGCACAACACGACTTCGGCCATCGTGGCCGCTGAGACGCTTCGCCGGCGCGTGGACGAGGGCGCTCCGGTGCTCGTCATCGGGCCGAAGTTCGTGCGCGCGACGTGGAAGCGCGAGCTGCTCGAAAACGGGGCGATCGCGTCGCCGAGCGAGTTCTTCTTCGCGACGGGCGTCAAGCCGACGCGCGAGCAAGAGCGCGAGCTTCAGACCGCGCGGTATTGGTTCGTGCACTACGAGATCCTGGAGGCGTGGCGGCACGTCCTCACGCGGCCGCTCTACGCGAAGCGGCCCGTGGTGGCGATCGTCGACGAGGGGCACTGGATCCGCAACCCGAAGGCGAAGCGTACGAAGGCCGTGCTCGCGTCGGCCGGCATCGCGCGGCATCGCATCCTGCTCACCGGCACGCCGCTCGCGAACCGCGTGGAAGACCTCTGGGTTCCGCTCACGTTCGTCGATGGCATGGGCGCATGGGGCACGGCGTTCAGCTTCGCGAGCCGCTACACGATCTTCCAGAAGGACCAGTACGGCTGGAAGTCGCACGGGCCCGCGCGCATGCCGGAGTTCCAGCACCGTCTGTCGCGCAGCTACCTCCGGCGCGAGGTCGCGGACGTGGGGGCGGAGATCCCGGACCTCACGCGCGAGCGCATGCTCGTCGAGCCCACGAAGGACTTCTCCGCCGCGATCAAGAAGTGGGCCGGCGGCGACATGGACCGCGCGCTCTCACGCCTCGAAGATGCGCTCGCGGCCGGGGCGCTCGGCAGCGAGACGCTCTCCGCCTTGACCGAATGGCGGAAGTGGACGTCGAGCGTGAAGGTCCCCGAGACCGCCGCGCTCACCGCGTCGCTCCTCGCCGAGGGCGAGAGCGTTGTCGTCTTCGTCTGGCAGCGGGAGACGGCGGAAGAGCTGGCGCGGGCGGTCGGCAAGGCGCTCGTCAGCTCGCGCGAAGACAAGGCGACCTTCTCTTACCGGGCCCACGTCGTGCACGGCGGGATTCCGCAGGCGACGCGGGACGCAGCCGTGGAGGCGTTCCAGACCTACGCCGGCCCGCAGGTCATCTTCGCGACGATCGAGGCGCTGAAGGAGGGCGTCACGTTGCACGCGGCCCGCCGCGTCATCATCCACGACCTCGACTGGATCCCGGCGACGCTGCTGCAGGCGGAAGCCCGCGTGCATCGTCTCGGCCAGAAGCGCGCGTGCGTCGCGACGTGGATGGTGGTCGAGCGCAGTGCGGACGAGCTGATCGCACGGCACCTGCTACAGAAGGCGAACGCGATGGCGGCCGCGATCGGCGACACCGGCGCGCAGGTCGCCATCGAGGGTGTCGCCCCGGTCACCGAAGACGACATCGGGGCGAAGTACGCCGCGGAGCTGCTGGGAGGTATGGGATGATCCGTTTCGGAACAGGGCGGAAGACGGAGGCGACGGAGTATCCGCCGATCCACGAAGTGCTCGGCATCGCGCCGTCGAGCGGCAGTCCGTGGGGCTCGACGCGGTGGAAGCTCCTCCGGCGCTGTCCCCGCGAGTTCTTCCTGACGCAGAGCGGCGTCGTGAAGTCGAACCATCGCGAGCCGGCGCTCGACTACGGCATCGCCTACCACCACGTCTTGGAGGTCTACTACCGGGCGCTGCAGGGTGGCGCCGACCATCCGGGTGCCGTGCAGGAAGCGTGGGGCGCGCTCGCCCCGATGCGGGAGATTCCGGAGTGCGCCGAGATGTACTCGACGCTCGAACGCATGCTCGTCTCGTACTTCGAGTTGGCGGCGAACGACCGCTGGCGGGTGATCGCGGTCGAGGAAGAGATCGTGTACGAAGGCCGCGACTTCAACTACTCCGTGCGGCTCGACCTCCTCGTCGAGGATCTCGAACGCGGCGGCATGTGGGTCGTCGAGCACAAGTCGGCGCAGACGATCACGGCCGACCTCACGGCTGGCTATTCCCTCGATCTGCAGGTGCTCGGGCAGATTTGGATCGTGCAGGAATGCGTCGACCTCACGCAGTACCCGCCCTTCAAGGGCGTGATCGTGAACATCACGAGCAAGCAGAAGGTACCGCAGCACCAGCGTGTCGAGGTGACGGCGACGCGAGCACACTTGGCGGAGTGGCGCAAGTCGGTTTGTGCCCTCGCGGACATGGAAGCGCTGGCGGAGCGTCACGGCTGGCCCAAGGCGCTCGGCAACTGCACGGGGGCGCCGCGTTACTTCAAGCAGTGTGCCTTTTTCGACATTTGTCACGGCAAGCCCAACATGCCCGTTGACAACCTCGACGAGTATGCGCTACCTATGGGCTTCGTCGTCGACCAGAACCGGAAGGTTCGATGACCAATAGATGCTCTGAATAGATGCATTCAGAGGAAAGGCGGACACGCCCATGACGCAAGTGAACGAAAAGACCCGTGTGCCTGCCGCGAAGCCTGCTCTCTTCGCCGTCCAGCAGACCGCGGAAATCCAGTCGCCCTGGACCCACTGGTTCCTGTACGGCAACAGCGGCAGCGGCAAGACGACCGCCGCCTCGACGTTCCCGTCGCCGCTCTTCCTCGTGCCGTCGGCCGAGGGCTCCGAGCTGACGCTGGCGCACGCCGAGCAGGACTACCCCTACATCAAGATCGGGCGCGACGCGGAGGGCAACCCCGTGAAGCCGCGCGACCACATGCACGCCATCCTGAAGGAGCTGGAAGCGCGTCACATCGAGATGCGCCGACTTCTCGCGGCGGGCGACACGGACGGCGCGGACGCCGTCTTCCCCTGGCAGACCATCGTCTTCGAGTCGATGACGCACTACTGCGCCATGCTGCAGGACGAGATCAGCCAGAACGGCATGCAGAAGATGGACCAGCAGCGCTGGGGCATGATCTCGGACCACCTGCGCGCCGTCCACAGCCGGCTCCGCGGGCTCGACTGCCACGTCGTCTTCACCGCGCTCTCGAAGGTCGAGGGCGAGGAGCGGAGCGCCGAGGGCCTGCCCGACATCAGCGGCAAGATGGCGCGCATGTTGCCCGCGGCGTGCGACGCGATCGGCTTCTGCGAGTGCGTCGAGGGCGGCGGCTCGAAGGCGAACGCCGTCTACCGCATCTACTTCCGGCAGCACCGCGTGTACCTCGCGCGGACGCGGTTCCGCGACATGCCGCCGATGATCGAGAACTTCCACTTCAACGACGTGGCGCGTTTCACGTCGGCGAAGGGGCTCTGAGTTTCCCGTCCGTGATCACGAAACCCGTAACGAAGGACAGACAGACATGATCCGCTACAGCAACAAGCCGAACAACTTCTCCCCGCTCCCGGTCGGCACGTACGACCTCCGCATCGAGTCGGTCGATGTGAAGCCGAAGAACGAGAACGACCAGCTCGTCGTCAAGGCGGTGGTCGTCGGCGGCCCGTCGGACGGCCGCAGCGTGACCGACTGGTTCACGCTCTCCGAGGCGGCCATGTGGCGCGTCGGCAACCTCGTCGAGGCGACCGGCGTCGCGGCGACGGTGGTCGGCGAGGATGCGCAGGGCAACCCGGCGTACGAGTTCGACGAGAACGACCTCGTCGGGCTCTGCTACCGCGTCGACGTCACGATCCGGGAGTACACGAAGGACGGTCAGAAGCGCCAGGCGAACGACTTCAAGAACTTCGCGCCGAGCGACATCAACGGCGGCGCGGAGGAGGAGGAGCCCGAGCCCGCCCCGGCCCCGGCCCCCGTGCAGCGTCGCCAGCCGCCCCAGGCGGCCGGTGGTGGCGTGGCCCGTCGCCCGCGGGGCGCGGCGTGAACGAGGGCCAGCAGCCCGAGCAGGGCATGACCGAAGAGCAGATGCTCGCCGCGCTGGTCCACCAGCAGGCGTTCCTGCTCTCGCATGCCCTGCCTCGGGCGGCGCCCGAACAGATCGTGGTGGCGCTGCAGGAGGAGCTGGCGGCTCAGGATGGGCTCGCGGCGGTCCTGAACGACGTCGTCGACGAGGCGGCGCGCCAGAAGAACCCGATTTGGGGCTTCCGCATCCTGCGGCCTGACGGCAAGGAGCTGACCCGCGCGAGCGTGGCGAAGGCTCTCGACCCGTCCGATCCGCACTACATCCAGCACGTCGCGATCTGGGCGAACGTCCAGGCGATGGTGACGATCCCGGCGCTCCGCGCCGTCTGGCGAGCGCTCGGCGCGAAGGTCGAGTTCTTCCAGATGAAGGCCCCGAGCCCCATCCTCCACCCCTGACGTCGGCACGCGCCGCGTGTCCGGCGATGGGCGACGGCACCCGCATCCCTCGACATCGCGGGACGTCGCCGGGCGCGGCCTTGCGCGTGTCATTCGGTGTGGCCCCGAGCCGACGACGAAGTCGGGGCAACCCTTTCCTCCCGGGAGACCGAAGACCCATGGGCAAGACGAAGAAGACGGCGAAGTCGCCGACGAAGCAGGCGCCGCGAAGTGGCGCGCGAACGATCGAGGACGTGAACGACGTGGAGGCGCTTCTCCGCCGAGGCTGCACGGTGAACGAGTACGCTGAGGCGCTCGGGATCTCGCGCCAAGCGAGCCGCTCGCGGCTGCAGAAGGCGGTCGAGGAAGGCGTGCTCGTGAGCGAGGCTGGCAAGCCGCCGAAGCTCTCGGCGACCGACCTGCTCCGGCCCCCCGTGCGTGCCGGCATCCCGCCGCGCGTCTACCGGCTCAAGTCGGCGAAGGGCTGACCGTCATGACCAGCACCACCACGCACGCTACCATCGCGGAGAACCCCGCTCTCGTCGCGCTCGTCGCAGACGTGCGGGGCTGCGTCCTTCGCTACACGGACACCGCCGGCGCGCTTCGCGTGACGCCTTCCGAAGCGTGGTCCGCGCTTGCGCTCATCGCGCTCCGGGAGATCGCGCGGCATTCGGTGCCCTACGCCGTCGCGACGATGATGCTCTATCGGGCCTACCGGGACCAGGAGGAGCGCGATGGGAAGGTGCGGTGAGCCGGACCAGATCACGCTGGGCGGCGCGATTGGCGTCGTCATCGGCACGATCTTCGCGATCGTGATTCTCGGCGAGCTGGCCGACTGCGGCCGCGAACCGCCACACCCGGCACCCCGCGACATCGAGACGGCCTACGCGGCCGACTGAGGGACCCATGGGCCTGTCCGAACATGCGTTCGGCACGAACGACGAGTGGTGCACGCCCCCGAGCCTCTTCCTGCCGATGGTCTGGGGCTGGGGCGGCATCGACCTCGACCCGTTCGGGCACTTCACGTCGAAGGTCCCCGCGACCGAGCGTTGGACGCTGCCCGAGAAGTGGGCGGCAGCCGAGGGCCTTTCGGACGAGGAGTGGACCGCGCTCCTCGCCGCCGGCTACGTCGAGGGCGACGCGCAGACGCTCGAATGGAACGGGCGCGTGTTCGCGAACGGCCCCTACTCGAACGTCGCGTGGTGGCTCTCGCGTGCCGCGGACGCTGCCGAGCAGCGCGAAGCCCACGTCATCGGGCTCATCCCCGTGCGGCCGAACAACACGTGGTGGGACACGTACGTCTGGCGTCGCGCTTCCGCGATCTGCTGGCCCCGCAAGCGCGTCACCTTCGAGGGTACGCAGCGCAACGGCAAGAAGGGCGTGAACGCGCCGTTCCACGTGTGCCTGCCGTACTACGGCAACGAGGCGACGGTGTTCGGCTTCATGTACGAGCACGTCGGCCACATCCAGATTCTCCGCCCCCAGACGCTCCCGTTCCGGAGCGAGCTTCTCCAGCACTTGCAGAGGTAGACCATGAGCCACAGCGTCTTCGGCCCGCCACTCGCCGAATGCGCGATCTGCTCGCTCCGTGAAGGATGCGAGCAGCGCAAGTTCGTCACGTCACACGTCGGCAAGAACTACCGCCCCGGCGGGCTCATGCTCGTCAGCGAGTTCCCGGCGAAGATCGACGTGCAGCAGGGGCGCCCGCTCACCGGGCGCGTCGGCCAGCTTCTCGACGCCCTGCTCGAATCGGCCGGCATCGACCCGGAGTCGACGTGGAAGACGTCCGTGCTCCTCGGGATGCCGAAGAGCACGAAGCCGAAGGACCTGAAGGAGCACCGGACCGACATCTACGCGTGCCTGCCGCGGCTCGACGCGGAGATCACGACCGCGCAGCCCCGCGTCATCGTCGCGCTCGGCCAGCTCGCGCTCGAAGCCTTCACCGGCCACGCCGAGACGAAGCCGCGCCTCCTCGACAACCCCTGCGACCGCTGCAACCCCGAGACGCGGAAGATCGGGCCGGTCATCCAGTGCTTCAACGGGGCCTGCAAGCACACCGTCGACGTGCCGAAGTTCACGCGCGTCGACGAAGTGACCGGCGAGGTTGGCGTCGACAAGGCGGCGCTCGACGCATGGCGCGACGACTTCCTCGCCCGCAACCCGAACTGCCTCATGTGCGACACGTCGTGGAAGCGCGCGAAGCCGAAGATGCTCGCGTGCCCCGAGTGCGGCGGGAAGAAGAAGCGCGTCGGTGAAGAGACGCTCTTCCGCGTCGACCGCGTGCTCACGGGTCGCGAAGGCGTCGTCGGCGCCGTCTTCCACGCGGCCGACCTGCCCGGCAACCTGACCGAGCTGGGCGTGAAGTACATGATCCCGACCTACAGCCCCGGCCTGCTCATCCTCCCGACGCGTGACGGCGCGAAGGCGGGGAAGTTCCTCGTCGGCGGGCAGTTTGCTGCGCGCGCGGCTGTCGACCACCTGAAGAAGGCCCACCAGCTCCTCACGCGTGAGGCGCGCTTCCACGTCGACGTGCTCTCGACGGCGAACGTCTCGGACCGCACCGCCGCGCAGATGCTCGTCGACTACACGCGCGAGCCCGGCGACTTCACGGTCGACATCGAGACCAACTCGAAGAAGGGCCCGTGGGGCGTCACGCGCATCGTGTGCATCGGCATCCACCGCATCGGACGCGAGGATGGGCTCGTCGTCGACACGCGGAGGATCGGCGACAAGTGGTACCCCGGCAACCCGGTCTACGACGCGCTCATGGCCTTCCTCGAATCGAAGGCGCACGGGAAGGTCTTCCACAACGGGCCCTACGATCTCGTCGTGATGCTGCGGATGTGGGGCGTCGAGGTCGAGGGCGTGATCGGCGATACGCTTGCCGCGCACAACGCCTGTTACCCGGACGAGGAGCACGGCCTCGGCTTCTGCGCGCACGAGCTGACCGATGCGCCCGCGTGGAAGGGCGGCGAGGCGAAGACGGAGTCGGAGTGGGAGGCCCAGGCCGAGCTGAGCGGCTACCGCACCTTCGACGACCTCGCGCTCTACAACGCGCGCGACCTCGTCGCCACCGCCGGCGTGTGGACCGCGCTCGCCGGCCACGGCACAGCCCCCGGGCGTCTCGACGTCGAGGGTGTGCGCTCGGCGTTCCACGTCGACATGCAGATGTACCCGATCGGCATCGAGATGGAGGTCGCCGGCCTTCCGCTGAGCCAGGATGCGCTCGACAAGGTCGATCGCGAGCAGAGCGCAGAGCTGGCGACGCTCCTCGCGCAGATGCGCGAGCAGATTGGGGAGCCCGACTTCATCCCCACGCCGAAGTCGCTCGTGTGGGCGCTGCACGCGGAAGACGGCCCGCTGCGCCTGCCGGTCTACGCGACGACCGACAAGACGCAGCAGCCGAAGCTCGACCAGGAGACGCTGAAGCTCTACCGCAAGGAGCCCTTCGTCGACACGCTGCTGAAGTACAAGAAGATCGAGTACAACCTCTCGCACTTCGTCCGCTCCGAGGAGCTGCGCACGGCGTCCGACGGGCGGCTGCACCCGGTCTGGAAGGTGTGGGGCGCGAAGACGGGGCGCTGGACCTCGAATCCGAACGTGCAGAACTGGCCGGGCTGGATGCGGGCCGTCTTCGTCGCTCCGGAGGGCCGGACGTTCGTGGGTGCGGACCAGTCGCAGTTGGAGTTCCGCATCATGGCTTCCTTGTCGGGCGACGAGAACCTGATTCATCGGTGTTCCACGGCTGACGAGAGCGACAAGCTGAACCCTGAGTGCGACCCGCACAGCTACGTGGCCTCGCTCGTCTTCGGTGCGAGCTTCACGATGCTCGACCGGAAGGACCCCGCGCACAAGAAGACCGCGCCGGGCGAGCCGCCGTGCAAGTGCCAGAAGTGCCAGCGCGCGACGCTCCGCGACATCGTCAAGCGCGTCGTCTACGGCCTGAACTACGGCGCGGGCGCGCAGACCGTGCTCGACGCGATCTACAACGGCGGCTACGACGGTGCCCCGCTCACGGTCGCGTTCATCGAGCGCGTGACCGGGATCTACTTTCGCACGTTCCCGAAGGTGCCGCTCTGGCGCAACGAGATCGTGCGCGTGGCGGAGGAGACGCGGGAGATCCGGAGCCCGCTCTACAAGCGCCACCGCATCTTCCCGCTCGGCGGCATGGAGCCGTCGGTGCTCTACAACTACCCGATCCAGTCGGGCGGCGCCGACATCATGGCGCACGGGCTCATGCGGCTGCGCCCGCGGCTCCGGCAGGTCGACCCGACGGCGATGTTCATCGCGCAGATCCACGACGCCATCTACATCGAGTGCGACGAGAAGCGCGCGCAGGACGTGGCCGAAGTGGTCACGCAGTCGATGAGCTTCGAGATGTCGCTCGCGCCCGGTGCGCCCCCGATGCCCTACGTCGCGTCGGCTGCGATCGGCCCGAACCTCGCGGCGGTGAAGTGATCTTGGCTCACCCTTGCGCTCCGCTTGCGCTTCATGTACGTCCTCGCGATGCAGACCAACACGAATCGAAAGCGCGCACGCGTCGCCGGGTTTCTCCTCGCGGTCGCCTGCGCAGTGATCGCAGCGTTCGGAGCATGCGAAGCGCACGCGACGGTACCTGAAGCACCGTGGACACCCGATGAGGTGCTCCTCGCGCGGCTCGTCGTGCACGAGGCGGGCTTCCGCCGCGGCGTCGGCGACGTCGTCGGCATCGCGCACGTGACGCGTGCGAAGGCGCGACTGAACCGGATGTCCATCGCCGACTACGTCGCGATGGCGCATCCGCGCGCGACGTTCGGCCGCACGAACCGCGCGTGGGTCGCCGGTCTCGACGCGTCGTTCCTGCGTCCGGTGGACTGGCCCGAGGAGCGCGTGTCCTGGGAGGCGCGCGGGCGCCACGACTGGCTCCGCCGGCTGCGCGAGGTTCGGGAGGCGCTCGCGGTCGCGGAGAACCTCTGTCCGGCCTATACCTGGGGCGCGCGCCGCGGAATCGAGGCGCGGCTCGCCCGAATGCAGGCGGCCGGGTGGACGGTGCGCGACTGCGGGCCGACCCTGAACGTCTTTCTGAACGCGCCGTAGCACGGAGCGCAAGAGTCGGACATCCTACCTAGGCCCCGGTGTCGGGGCCCTTTTCGTTGGAGCCCACCATGCAGCCCCTCCCCGTGGACATCGCAACCGCCGACTGGCGGATCCAGCTTCTCGGCGCCCTCGTCACCGCGCTCACCGGCGTGCTCACCGTCGGCATCCCCCTGCTCGTGCGGCTCGGGCTGCGCTACCTGGAGCAGCGCCTCCACATCGAGACGACGGCGGCCGACGAGGAGCGGCTCATCCGCGCCGCCCAGCAGGGCGTCGACTTCGCGGAAGAGCAGGCCCGCAAGCGGCTGAAGGTGGGCGGGAGCCCGCTCTCCTCGCAGGACAAGCTCGACCTCGCCGCCGGCCACGTGCAGGACGTGCTCGCGCGCCACGGCGTGGACCGAATGACGCAGGCCGAGATCGAGCGGGTGGTCGAGTCGGTGCTCGCGAGGCGTCGAGGGGTCTGAAAAGCGAAAGGCGGGGGACTTTCGTCCCTCGCCCCCGCAGGTCCAATGCCTCATTTCTGAAGGCGCTGTCCGTCGCGTCTTCATCCTACCCCCAGCGGCCGCAGGCCGCCAGCGCTTTCTGTCACACGCCTAGTGTGATACGGTGCCCGCCATGGCAGCCAAGACGTCGATCTCCCACGTGCGGTGGGATCCTCGGACCCTCGACCGCATCGACGCCTTCGCCACCGAGCGCAAGCTGACCCGATCCGCCGCGGTCCGCGTGCTCGTCGGCACCGCCCTCGGGGACCCGCCGACCATGGTCGCCGCCCGGGAGGCCGCGATGCTCTTCTCGACCGAACGCAAGTCGCTCATGGCCGCCTTCGCCGAGGCGTTCCAGGGCGCCGTGACCTCCGCCGTCGCCCAGGTCTTCGGGGCCGGCATGACGCAGCCCCCCGACCTCTCCGAGTACCGGGAAGGCGGCACCGACGGGCTCGGCGACCTCGACGAGGACGACGAGGACGACGAGGGCCCCCCCACGCGCCCGGTCCGGGGCTTCTCGCGGGGGCGCCGCTGATGGCCGGCCTCTTGCTCACCCGCCTCTTCCGGGCGGACTGCAAGGACATCCCGCCAGCGGAGTCG